>JGI24707J26582_10000052_pt1 | contig 68482 bp, 48 predicted proteins | sample BioPla1DNA1_FD_26582 | JGI IMG/M metagenome (IMG submission 26582)
TCAGCACCCAGATGTTTGCTGTTCATTGCAATATATGCTCCACCATATGCTTTACGAACTATGACATTAATTTTAGGTACAGTTGCTTCTGCAAAAGCATATAGTAATTTCGCTCCATGGCGTATAATACCGTTGTGCTCTTGTTCCACCCCAGGTAAATACCCAGGCACATCTGTAAAAGTAACAACGGGAATGTTAAATGCATCACAGAATCTTACGAATCGTGATGCTTTATCAGATGAATTCACATCAAGAACTCCAGCATTTACTTTTGGCTGATTTGCAATAATACCGATAGCTCTTCCATTAATTCTGGCAAAACCTATAATAATATTTTTCGCAAAATCTTCTTGCACTTCAAGAAAATTAGAATTGTCAACTATAGAAGAAATAATCTCTTTCATGTCATATGGTTTATTTGCATCCTCAGGAACAATGCTGTTCAATTCAGCAACAACCCTGTTTAAATCATCATCATTATTCATTAGTTCACTATCAGAAAGATTATTGTCTGGAAGAAAACTTAAAAGGTTTTTAATCTCTTTAAAACAATCTTGTTCTGTAGAACTCTTGAAATGTGCAACGCCGCTTACAGAATTGTGTGTTGAAGCTCCCCCAAGCTGTTCAAACGTAACATCTTCTCCAGTTACTGATTTAATAACCTGGGGACCGGTTATAAACATTTGGCTAGTGTTTTCAACCATAAAAACAAAATCCGTAATTGCAGGAGAATATACTGCGCCTCCTGCACATGGACCCATTATTACTGATATTTGAGGAATTACCCCAGATGCAATTGTATTTCTGTAGAAGATATCTCCAAAACCACTTAATGCATCTATTCCTTCTTCAATTCTTGCTCCACCGGAATCATTGATACTAATAAATGGTGCACCCATTTTTATAGCCATATCCATTACCTTAGTAATCTTTTTAGCATGCATTTCACCTAAAGAACCACCTATAACAGTGAAATCCTGAGATGAAACAAAAACAAGTCGACCGTCTATTGTACCATATCCAGTGACAACGCCGTCACCAGCAACCTTCTTCTTTTGCATGTCAAACTCAATACTGCGAGCTTCGACAAAGGCATCAACCTCAACAAAGCTGTTGGGGTCCATTAACATCTGAATTCTTTCTCGAGCTGTATTCTTATTTGCGGAATGTTGCTTGTTTATCCGATCTTCACCGCCGCCTAAAGCAATTTTTTGCTTCTTGTCGTAAAGATCGTTTATTTTATCCATTGTAGCCATTCTTACCCCACCTCGTACTTCAAAATTGTATTTACATAAAGAACAACTTAATGTCTTATGATCAGAATAAAAAACTATAATACCGCTATTTTACACTAAATTGAATGCAATTATTATGAATTATACAGTAATTAAATATCATTTGCAAGAATATAGCATTGTTTTTGCCAAAATTTTAACAATACTATTATTATTTATTACCACTGTCCATAATTTTAAAACCTANTTCAATTTATTCTTAAAATATCACTAGTTTTGTACTGAAAGAATATAGTTAATTTTATTAAAAAGGATATTAATTACAAGATAAAGGTAGAGCAATATATAGAAGCGAACTGGTGCTCAAAAATTAAGGTATCAGATAAACTGATACCACTTAATTAGTAAANTAAAATCTTTAGAGAGTTATGAAATTATTACTTTACATATGTTTTTTAAACTAATATCTTTGAACTAATGTTTTAACTAACATTATATTCCAACCGCATTTTATCTGCTATCATAGCAATAAATTCGGAATTTGTAGGTTTTCCCTTTTTAGTGTTAATTGTATAACCAAAAAGATCATGAATTGTTTCGACTTGTCCCCTTGTCCATGCAACTTCAATTGCATGCCTTATGGCTCTTTCAACTCGGCTTGGGGTGGTTTTATACTTTCTTGCTAGCTCTGGATATAATCTCTTTGTAACTGAGCTAATTAATTCTATATCGTCAGTAACCATAAGTACCGCATCTCTCATATATTGATAACCTTTAATATGAGCTGGAACACCTACATCGCGCATAATTTGAGTAATTCGGTTTTCAATACTTGATGGTTTTGCTGTCTGCAACTGCTGTCTCAGAGTAGCTTTAACACCATCTGAGCGATTCATTATATCATTACCTTTTCCTAATTGTCGGATTCTTTCTACAAGAATTTCTAAATCAAAGGGTTTTACAATGTAGTATTCTGCGCCAAGATTAACAGCCTGTTGGGTTATCTTATCCTGGCCTACTGCTGATAGAATTATGAACTTCGGTTTTGATGAGGCAGGTACTTTATTATAGTGCTCTAATACCGCTAAACCATCCATATGCGGCATAATGATGTCCAATATAACTATGTTTGGATTTATTTCATCAATGAGGTCGATAGCTTTCAAGCCATCTTCCGCTCTACCAACTACTTCTAAATCATCATAGTTTGATAAGTAATCACAGACAATTTCTCCAAATTCAACGTTATCGTCTGCTACCAGAACTCTGATTGGATACGCCACTGAAAAGACCTCCTTTTATTAATATAAAAACATTATATTTCCATTTCTACCATCTTGCAAGGAGATTTTACAATTCACTGCTATTAGTTTTTTAAAAATACGCAAATTCAAGCCTTATAGACATTTTATCCTCAATGCTATTAGGAAATAAAAAGGAAAATATATTATTCTGCGTAGATTTCTATGGCACTTATCGCAGATTGGATATGAACCTCTATTTTATGATCTGCACTTTCATAATTATCAGAAGTATAAACGTCACCTTGTTTTGTCAATTCGATATTATGAAATGAAAGATTTGAAAATACATTTTCTGATTTAATTTTACAACCAGTATCTTTTGGAATGTGAATTTTAAGATCTGTAGCACCTGCTTGAATGTTCAAAACTGAGTCAACTTGCTGCTTCCCAACAGAAACCTCAAGAGCACCTGCCCCCAGTTTTAGATTCAGCTGCTCAAGAGGTATTTTACTAAAATCTAATTTCCCATCAACCACTGCCAAATTAGCATCCACACTCCATGGTATTAAAGAATTTAGCTGAAGGGTAAATTCTCTTGAAATATCGTTATTTTTATACTCGTTATGTGAATATTTTAGTACTGCTTCCTGCTTACCACCCGAAAGTTTTTGCTCAATATATATTTGCTCAATATTTTCAATTTTTGTATGCATTTTTGCCAGGAAATCGTCCTGACCTTTTTTGACATTGAGCTTCACCGCTCCAAGATTTAAAGTTAGTTTACCTTCTTCATTTTCTTTATCAAAGGGAATATCTTCGGTTTTGGAAATTTCTTTAACTTGCGTAACATATCTCTTGGCATTATTTGATATATGTTCTGTTATGGTAGATGGTTTGTTTTCATTATACATACCAAATGCTACAAATAAAGCAAAAGCCACAATCCATACACCCAATGTAATATATTTGTATTTATATTTGTCTGCCATCAAAGAAAGCCCTATTGCAATTAATATTATAGGCCAAAATCTTTTTACAGACTCTACCCAATTTACGTTAACTAATCCAGTTAATTCGATAATCCAAGCCATACCTATAAGAATTAAAATTAAACCTACAGTATTTCTCCGTCTCATTCAGAAATCCCCCTGCTTCTATATATCAGTACTGCACCAAGTACTACCAATATTACAGGAATGAAATACTTAAGGTCATGCCAACTAAAGTCAAATAGAAGCTTTGCTAATGAAAGCATTCCAATTACAATTAGTGAAACACCAATGAACAAACGGGTGTTTTCAGGATTGGACTCAGTATATTCAGGTTTTTCATCCATGTCACCATGCATCCCATCTTTAAATACCACTTTATCTGAAGGAATTACTAGGACGCACAGAATATATATAATTATTCCAGGTAATGCTCCAGTTGCTAGGATTGCGACTACTGCCAAAAATCGCAAAAGTCCTGTATCAACTTGGGCATACTCTGCAAGCCCCGCACATACTCCTCCTAGAATTCTATCACTAGTGCTGCGGAATAATCTCTTTCGCATTATATCACCTCATCAACAATGTCTTTCTATCTGCAAATACGATAAGGTTTATTAATTGTCTGATAAAAAAGCAAAACTCATAAATAATATTCATTTTCTTTCTTCCCATTCCATTATCCGAGATGCAATTTCAGAAAAAACCGGTGCTGCTGTAGTTCCCCCTCCAGTTCCGTCTTCCACAAATACACACATGGCATACTTAGGCTCAATATATGGAAAATACCCAGTAAACCAGGCGTGTATTATTGGACGTTCCTCATCAAACATACCAGTTTCAGCACTTCCTGTTTTCCCAGCAGAACCACCATATCCACCAATATCAGCTCTCTTTCCTGTTCCGTTTTCCACTGTTGCTTCCATCATCTCCATAAGACGCAGAGCTGTTTCTCGCGAAATCGCTCTCTCCCATTCTCTATTTTTTAGATCTCTAATAATATCTCCCCCATTGTTTACGATACAGTCAACTATGTTTAACTTATGGCGAATACCCCCATTGGCAATAATCGAAGCCATACCTGCAGCTTGTAGTGGTGTCACAAGAACTTTCCCCTGTCCCATAGCAAGATTAGCTATATTTCCATCACCTATTAAATCATTTTTTGCAGGGAGTAAACCTTCAAACTCAGGAATTAACTGTTCACTAATACCCGTAATAGAACCCAATCCAAAATTTTCTGCTGTTGCCAGCATTTTCTCGTCTCCAAGATGAATTCCAAGTTGTATAAAGTAGCTATTACAGGATTGTGCAAACCCAGTTATTAAGTCAACAACGCCATGACCATCTGTACCATAATTCCAACATTTAAACAGTTGATCACCAACCATAGTATATCCTGGACAGTCGAAAGTAATTTCACTATCAAAATCTGACTCAAGTACACTGGCTGCTGTTACTATTTTAAAGATAGAGCCCGGAGTGTATCCAGCAATAGCCCTATTGAAAAGTGGTTGTCTATCGTCAGAAAGTGATTGTGAAATGTCAACAGGATTAAAGCCAGGTCGGCTTGCAAGCACTAAAACATCACCGTTTAATATATCAACAATTGCTACTGCACCTTTATCAACCATGTTATCCATTACTTCTTCTGCAAGTTTTTGCATATGATAATCAATGGTTAGTTTAACACCTAAAGGTTCATTTGCTTTGTTTTTTCTTATTTGGTAACCATATTCTTCAAGAAACAGTTCTTTTGCATCTGTAGTTGCTAATACATACACTGCATTTTCAGAATGTAAAATCTGCTGATAAGCCTTCTCTATGCCCGCCATTCCATGAGTGCCAGTTTCGTCGGTATATCCTATCAAGTGAGCCGCTGGCATGGAAGAATCTGTTCTCTTTCTACGCTCAATAATTGATAGGCCTTGAACTGGATTTTCTATAAAATACTCAGCTATTTGCTCACTTACCCTGTATAATACGGGTGTTGCGTTATAGGCAGAAAAATTTATAAAATCATCGGGGTCAGTATTTAGTGCACGCGCAACAAAATCCCAAATTTGCTTATCTCTCGGAAACATGGCAGGTTGTATGACCGCTATAAATTCATTGCCCCTATCAGTAAAGGATATCATGTTCCTGTCATAGATTTGGCCTCGTTTGTGGTATATTGGTGTCATTCGACTTCGCTGTCTGAAAGCCGCAGATGAATACATATCATACTCAACGACCTGCAATTTGTATAATCGAAAGCATAGAAGTGCAATCAGAACGGTTATAAAAAACAATATTAATCTTACTCTTCCTTTGTACTTGTACATAAGAAAAAACACCCTTATCTAATTACTGTATATCCTCTGAATTATTCCAGTTAAAGGTGTTTTTTATACATTTTCACTTTCTCAATATCAAGTTTTATTTGTCTTATCAAATCTTCGCGTGTTTCAAATTTCCTTTCGTTTCTTAGTTTCTTAAGAAAAAAAACTTCAATGTCTTCACCATACAATTCATCTGTGAACCCAATCATATGTGTCTCAAGAGTTATCTTGTCAACATCTGCCACAGTGGGACATCTACCTACGTTTGTAACACTGTCATACCACTGTTCTTGGTATAGTGTCCTTGTTATATATACTCCACAAGCAGGCATAACAAGATAGTCTTCAGGCCGCATGTTTGCAGTAGGAAATCCCATTGTTCTGCCTATTTTTTTGCCGGGAATAACCCTTCCTGGTATAGAAAAATGTTTCCCAAGTAGCTCAAATGCCTTTTCCATTTGTCCTTTCATTATATATTGGCGTATTGACGTACTACTAACCACTTCAACTCCAATTTTTATAGGCGGAATAACTATTACTTTAAAACCATGTTTTTTCCCCATCTTCTTTAGTAGTACAGTATCACCTTTTCCCATATACCCAAATCGAAAGTTAAAACCTACTACAACAAGTTTAGCTCTTAATTTCTTACATAATATGTTTTCTATAAATGATTCAGGTGTCATCCTTGAAAACTCTTCATCGAACTCTTGTAAGAATAAACTATCAAGTCCTGTTTTTTCAAGAACTTTTGCTTTATGTTCCATTGTCATGAGCAATGGAGTAAAAAGTTTCTTTCTCAAGATGTGTTCAGGATGCTTCTTAAATGTATAAATAACAGAATGAAGGTCATGAACATGGCACTCACTTAATAAAGTATTTATAAGAGTCATATGTCCACGGTGCAAACCATCGAAATTACCAAGTCCTACGCCACAGTATTTTTTATCTGCAACATCAAACTCGTTCTCATATATATTCATGAGTTCTCCCTTTCTTAATTTACATATAATAATATAAATAAAACAGAAATGTACAAGTACAAATTAATGAATAATAAAATCATTTGATACAAAAAGTTTCTCAACCTTCATTTTTTTTCTTTCACCATCAACGAAGACCTTTCCTAGTCCTAAAAATATGTCATTTTCCGAATAAACCCTCACTGTTTTTTCCATCTGTGAAAAATCATATTTATTCAGAAAAACATATGCACCATTTAAAAACCTTTTCATCAAAGCTCTGTCAATAATCACCTTTTCATAGTTTTGAAACAGTAGATCTATTGGCTTTAATATTGAGGCTAATGTTCCCTCTTCTTGATGTTTCTTAATATCTTCAAGGGTTATTCCATCTGCAAGGGAAAACTGCCCCACTCTTGTACGAACTAAAAATGACATATGCGCACCACAGCCAAGCTTCTGCCCTATATCATGGCAGAGTGTACGTATGTAGGTTCCTTTTGAGCAATCAACATCAAATCTTACAGTTGTTTTATCACTATTTTCTTTAATTTCAAGAGCATCAATTTTCGATATATAAACGTTTCGTGCTTTACGTTCAACTTCAATTCCTTGCCTGGCAAGTTCATATAGCTTGCGCCCTTTTATCTTTATTGCAGAATACATAGGAGGAACTTGAGCATACTCACCAACAAATGCATTTATCGTGTTAACAACTGTAGTCCTATCAACATAAACTTCATTTTCTTCAATTATATTTCCCTCTGCATCCTGTGTGTCGGTAATTAATCCTAAAACCATTTCTGCGCGGTATGATTTGTCAAAGTCCTGGAACCAATCTATTGCCTTCGTAGCTTTTCCTAAACAAATAGGAAGAAGACCGCATGCTGCAGGATCAAGAGTCCCTGCATGACCGATCTTCTTAATTTTGAAAATTCCTCTAAGATAGGATACCACATCGAAGGATGTCATATCAGAAGGCTTAATAACTAGTAGTATACCATCCATATTATAACACCTTTTCTATTTCTGCTAAAACTTTGTCTATAGTATTTTGAAGATTGTCTTCAGAAGAAAAACCCGCCGCTCTTTTGTGACCTCCACCAGAGAAAATAGAGGCTAACTGAGCAACATCAACATATTCATTTGCACGAAGACTTCCTTTAAATATATGTTTAGTCTCCTCTCTTAAAAACAATGAAACTTCAACTCCCTCAAGGTTTCGTCCCACATTGACCAAACCTTCAAAGTCATCGGTTTGCGCATCAACTGACTTAATGTCATCATATAAAAGATAGGAAACTGCAACCTTGCCGTTAAAGTGCATAGTCAAATTCTGCAACGCCTTTCTTAGAAGTAACAGCTTTGAATATGAAACAGTATCAAATACTCTCTTAATTATTTCGGCGAAAGGCACGTCCTTAGATAATAAATCCGCAGTGATTATATGACTTTCTGGAGTGGTATTGCTATATCTAAATCCGCCAGTGTCAGTTACAATTGCAGTATATAGATTAATGGCAATATCACGAGTTACCTCTATGTTCAAAGCTTTTATCAAATTATATACCATTTCTCCTGTTGCAGAAGCCCTTTGGTCAATCCACAACCCGTCTGCTTGCATAGTATTGGTAGTATGATGATCAATCGTAATGGTTTTTTGTGCACAAGAATAGATATCAGCACGTTTACCAAGACGCGTCATATCGCTTGTGTCTAAGCAAATGCAAAGCTCAAACTTATTACCTTTATATTCTGAAACAAATTGCTGTCCTGGCAAAAAGTCTAAAGACTTAGGTATGGGTTCTTCAAGAAAAACTGATACATTCTTGCCTAAGTATTCCATAGCAAATGCAAGGCCAAAGGAAGAACCCAAAGCGTCACCATCTGCTGATGTATGAGTTAAAATCGCTATTTGCTCCGCATCTAGTATAATGTCAACTATATTCTCCAATAACTCAATCCCCTTGTTCTTTTTCGGGGTACAAAGTCTTGTTAATGAGCTCATTAATATACATACCCCGCTCAATGGAATCATCTTCTTCAAAGATAATCTCTGGTGTATAACGAAGCTGAATTCTTTGTCCAACTTCTCGCCTTACAAACCCAGCTGCTCCTCTAAGGGCAATCATTGCATTTTTCTTTTCTTCATTGCTGGCCAGAATACTAATGTAAACTTTTGCGTAACGCAAATCCCCTGTAACATCTACACTGGTCACAGTAAGCATATCCGGAATTCGAGGATCTTTAATGCTGAATTTAATGATTTCGGATATTTCCTTTTTCATCTCGCCAGCTATTCTATCTATTCTGCTCATTATATCACATCCTGCCTAATAAATTAGAAACTGTGTTTAATGCCTCTCAATTTCCACCATTCTGAATGCCTCTATGACGTCCCCTTCTTTAATATCGTTAAATCTTTCAACCAATATACCACATTCATATCCCTGTAATACTTCTCGAACGTCGTCTTTGAATCTTTTCAGTGAAGCCAGTTTCCCTTCATATACAACAATTCCGTTGCGGACTACTCTTATATCGGAGTTACGGCTTATCTTACCATCAGTAACATATCCGCCACCAATCGTTCCAACGCTTGAAGCCTTAAATGTCTGACGAATTTCCACATGACCATCCACAACTTCCTTAAACTCTGGATCCAATAGTCCTTTCATAGCCTTTTCTATATCTTCTATAGCGCTGTATATTACTCTGTATAAACGTAAATCAACTCCAGCATCTTGTGCAGCCTCAATAATATTCTGAGGTGGTCTAACATTAAAACCAATAATTATGGCATTGGAAACACTGGCTAAAGTAACATCGGCTTCGTTAATGGAGCCAACTCCACCATGTATAACCTGTACTTTTACTTCATCATTGCTTAACTTCTCAACTGATTGTTTCACAGCTTCAACAGATCCCTGCACATCGGCTTTTACGATAATATTTAGCTCCTTAACTTCGCCTTCTTGAATTTTACTAAATAAATCATCAAGGGTAACCACTGTTTTTGCTGCCCCTATTATTTGCTCACGCTGTTCAGACTTTCGTTTACTAATAAGATGTCTGGCAACCTTTTCATCAGAAACAGAGTAAAAAATATCTCCTGCTTCTGGAACTTCGTCCAGCCCAATTATTTCAACAGGCGTAGAAGGTCCTGCGTCTTCCAGCTTTTTCCCTTTTTCATCAGTCATCGCTCTAATGCGTCCAAATGTTGTACCAGAAATAATAGCATCACCAGAATGCAAAGTGCCTCGCTGTACAAGGACGGTAGCTACTGGTCCACGTCCCTTATCCAATTTAGCTTCAATAACGACTCCTTTTGCCTGCCTGTCAGGATTTGCCTTAAGTTCAAGCATATCTGCTGTCAATAGAACCATTTCCAATAGTAAGTCAATATTTTTTCCAGATTTTGCAGATACAGGCACCGCAATGATGTCTCCACCCCACTCTTCTATTAATAGACCATGCTCTGATAGCTGTTGTTTAATTCTATCGGGATTTGCATCACCTTTATCCATTTTATTAATTGCAACAACAATACTAATATTAGCAGCTTTTGCATGGTTAATAGCCTCTATTGTTTGAGGCATAACTCCATCATCGGCGGCTACAACTAATATAGCGATATCTGTTGCCTGAGCACCACGTGCTCTCATAGCTGTAAACGCTTCATGACCAGGTGTGTCTAAGAATGTTATGTCCCTTCCATCTACATTTACCTTGTATGCTCCTATATGCTGGGTGATTCCTCCCGCTTCTTTGTCTGCAATATGCGTTTCACGTATTGCATCAAGAAGGGAGGTTTTTCCGTGGTCAACATGACCCATTACCACAACAACAGGTGCCCTTTCTACAAGATCTTCAGGATCATCTTCTTCATCATCGAATAATATGTCTTCATCACTAACTACAACTTCTTTGTTAACTTTTACTCCAAACTCCTCCCCAATTATTACAGCTGTATCAAAATCAAGCTCCTGATTAAGTGTTGCCATAACACCTAAACCCATTAATTTTTTTATTACCTCTGCTGCCGTCTTCTTTAAAGCTTCAGCAAGATTCTTAACAGTAATAACTTCAGGGATTGTGATCTCAGTGAGAACGGCTTTAGGTGGGATGTATTTCTCCTTCTTTTTCGGCTTTTCCCTCTTCAGCTTGACTTTTTCTGTATAAAATTCATTTAGTATAAATTCGTCAGAATACATATCTGACACATTTGCAGTATGCCCTACGGGCAAAGTCTTCCTATATTTCGGTTTATCTTTCATACCAACACTAGTCGCAGATAACCTTGAAGCACCTTTCCTTGTTTGCTCTTTTTTGGCTTCGCGCTTAGAACCTTTTTCCGCAGCTGCAGAACGTCTTTCGCCACGTAAATTACTCTTTTCCTCAACCTGACCAGGTGGAAGTGTAGCTTTTGGTATGACAAGTGGTTTGTTTGCCGAATCCTGTCTTGCATTGTTTCTTCCGCTATCACCATAACCCTGAGCTTTATTTCTTTGTGTTTTATCTTTATCTCTATTTTGGTTATATTCGCCTCGTTTATTTCTAAAATCGTCTCTCTTTTGCATCTCACCACTACGTCTTTGTTGATTCCTTGGCTGTCGACTTTGCCTTTCTTCCTCGCTTGAGGTACGGGTAGATTCAATCTTTCTTTTTGAATCCTTAACCACTTCTACTTCGTCACTTTTTTGTTGTTCAGTGTCTTGTTTAGAAATTTCCTGCTTGTTAGCTCTTTTGCTTTTTGCTGCAGGTTCTTTATCTAAGTTATCCACCTGTTGATCTTTTTTTGTCTTAGCTGAAACTTCTTCAGTAGCATCGACTTTATGTTCTTTTTCAGCTTTATGTTTAATAGCATTAGATTTTTGAGTATGTTCTATATTTGCTTTCTGAGTATCAATTTGCATATGTTCTTCTTTTTTCTCTGCTACTGCAGATACTGTCTCCTTCTGAACGCCATCTATTATACTATCTTTTGTATTCTTATTAGTTTCAGCCATTATCTTTTTAGTATCTTCTTCCATAATCTCCTTATCAGCTGTCTGTTCTGGCTCTTTTGTAACACTGGTTGTCTTACCATCGGATTTTGTTTCTTGTTCTTCTTCCTTTGTTTCAGTAACGTCATCAGCCACAGAACGCTTTTCCCATTCTTCTTTCGACGCTACTTTTTTAATACTCAATATATTATCTACAGGCATTCTTACTCTATCACTTCTTTGACTAATACCCACAATGCCATCATCACTAATGCTTGATACAACCTTTTTGTCTTCTGTCTTTAAATTGTCAACACTTTTCTCGTTTACTTTCTTCTGCTCAATGTTATTTTTTGGGGAACTACGTCCCTTCTTTGTTTTCCCACTAGTAGTTGGCTCTTGTTTTTTGCTGGGAATGACAATATTATCATTTCCTCTTTGCAAACCACTCATTAATCCATCAGTGCTACTTGATGTACGCACATAGCTTTTTCTGCCCTTTTTCTTTTTTTCTTTATTAACATCAGCATTATAATCATCGTCATGAATAATAATCTCAGTTTTTCTAATGATTCTAGGGATTGATTTTCGAACAAGCTGACTTTCTTGCTTTTCCGACTGATCGGCGTTATTCCCCTCATCAGAACCAGTAACTAAGTCTCTGTTTACAACACCGATATGTTTGTATAACCGGTCAATTTGATCATCATCCACCAAACTCATATGGCTTTTAACCTGTATATTGATCTCTTCCATTTTCTCCATAAGCCTTTTGCTGGTAGTATTTAACTCCTTGGCCAGTTCAAATACTCTTTTACTCAATCAGCCCACCCCCGTGTTTTTTTGTTTGTTTTCAGTTATCAACTCAGTAAGTCTTTTGGAAAAGCCTTCATCAGTGATTGCTATCACAGAACGTAAGTCTTTTCCTATGCTTTTCCCAAGCCTCTCTTTCTCACCAAATTGTAAAAAAGGAACTCCATTATAGGAACAGTCATCTGTAAACTTCTTCACAGTGTTAAAGGAAGCATCCTCGGAAACAATCACTAAAAATGCTTTATGACATTTTATGATTTTTTCACAACTTTGCTCACCAGAAACCACTTTACCTGCTTTCATAGCAAGGCCAATAAAACTATAGACATTATCTGTCACTATCTTCCTCCAATTGTTTTCGTATTAACTCATAAATCTCAATAGGAATTTCCATTTTAAATTCCCTGTTCAATGCTTTGGTTTTACATGCTTTATCAAAACAGGCAAGATCATCACAAATATAAGCTCCCCGTCCATTCTTTTTGCCTGTTCTATCCAGTAAGATCTCACCATCAGGACTTTTAACTACACGAATCAATTCCTTTTTACCTTTCATCGTATGGCACGCCACACATTTTCTCATAGGAACTTTTCTTTGCTTCATCCGACCTATCACCTACCTTAAAATATCATATATCACCATCTACTTCAATTGCTCTAAATGCTCATCTTATATATCAGTATCTCCACTATGCTCTGCATCATCAATTAGTTGGTCATCCAACTCATCATCCGGATTTACTTCGATAAATAATCCCTCTGTCTCATCAATTGTGTCGCTTTCAATAAAAAGGCTTTCAGATTCAGTATCCAAACCTTCATCTACAGAAGTTTGAGGCTCACCACTTACGTCATTTTCAACAAATAGGCTTTCTGCTACGTTATCAAGTTCTCCACCAGCTACTTTAGAAAATACTATTTCTGAATCTTCAGTAAATAGTTGTTGTTCAATATGAGCTCTTAATTGAGATTCACTCTTAATATCTATTTTCCAGCCTGTAAGTTTAGCAGCAAGTCTTGCATTCTGACCTTCTTTACCTATAGCAAGAGAGAGTTGAAAGTCGGGTACAATAACTCTTGCTACCTTCTGCTCTTCATCGGTATCAACGCGAACAACTTTCGCGGGACTTAAACTGCTTGCAATATATTCTTCAGGGTTACTACTCCATTTTATCACATCGATCATTTCGCCTTTTAGTTCATCCACTATGGCACGAATACGGCTCCCTTTTTGTCCCACACAAGCCCCGACAGGATCAACATTTTCGTTCTTGGAATATATTGCTATCTTACTTCTTGAACCTGCTTCGCGGGTAATGTTTTTTATCTCTACAGTCCCATCATGGATTTCGGGGACTTCAAGTTCCAATAGTCTTTTTACAAGACCGGGATGAGTCCTGGAAATAAAAATCTGTGGACTTTTGTTTGTCTTTTTTACATTAATAACATAAGCTTTGATTCTGTCATGAATATTGTATTTTTCGCCAATTATTTGCTCACTAGGGGGCAAGATTGCCTCAACGCGGCCTAAGTCTACAATAACATTTCTTCGATCAAACCTGCTTATTACACCGGTCACAATGTCATCTTCCTTGCTGGAAAACTCCTCAAAAACCAGTTCACGTTCTGCTTCCCTAATACGCTGCACAACAACCTGCTTTGCTGTTTGAGCAGCTATTCTTCCAAACTTACGCGGTGTTACTTCAACTTCTACCACATCACCAACTGCAAATTCCGGATCAAACTGATTGGCTTGTTCCAATGAAATTTCTGTTGAAGGATCATTAACCTCATCAACAATCTTTTTCAAAGCAAAAACTCGAACATCACCTGTAAGTCTGTCAATATAAACTTCTACATTAGTCGCTGAACCGAAGTTTCTTCTATATGCTGTAACCAATGCAACTTCAATTGCTTCAATAAGGACTTCCTTATTGATGCCTCTTTCCTTCTCAATTTGTTCTAATGCATGAATTAATTCAGCACTCATTGCTTTAGCCTCCCTAATTATGAACCTAGTTTAACATTACATTCAAATGAATAAACCTCTGCTATATTAAAATAGTTCTATTTATTTTGGAAATATCTTTCAAATGAAATATTTCCCTATTATCATCATCTAATAAAACTGTTACCGTTTCACCATCATATTTCTCAAGTATACCTTCAGCTGTTTTTTTTCCGTTAATGGCTTTATAAAACTTAATTTTTACATTTTCACCTATTGCTTTTTCAAAGTCTCTATCTTTTTTAAAAGGCCGTTCAACACCTGGAGAAGATACCTCCAAAAGATAGGCTTGTGGAATAGGATCTACTTCATCTAGTTTTTTACTCAATGGTCTGCTTACCGATTCACAGTCATCTAATGTAACGCCACCATCTTTATCAATATATATTCTCAGATACCAATCAGCACCTTCACGTACGTACTCAATGTCCACTAGCTCAAGCCCTAGTTCTTCAATAATTGGTTTAGCTAAGTTTTCTACAACATTAACCACTTTATTATTTGCCATTTGGATAATACCTCCAGAACTTAAATTATGGTATTCACCATGTTAGTTAGTAATATGTTAACAACTGTAGCAATATGTAAATTTCAGTATTTCATAACAAAGGATTTGACAAAGTCAAATCCAAAAAAGCTTGCTAAAAGGTTAACAATGGTGAGTAATAAAATCATTCGCAATAACCATTTCTGCAAAATACTTTCATAACAGTTAATGTTTCAGACTGATATTATTTAGGTTCATAGTATGTATACTTTACAGCACTTTGACCATAAATACTTCAGTTAAAACGTAAAGAGTGGGAATCACCCACTCTTTCTGCAAAAATAAACCGCTTATTCCTAAACATTATAGCATGGAATAATATGATATGCAAACATTTTTAAAAAGTTAACAAATACCGTCTGCTACGGCAATTATGGTGATAACTTATGGAATAGATGGCTGCAAAACTTGGACATAATACTCTTCGTATGTAATATCTCTATCATAGATTTCACTTGCAATTTCAACCCCCACATATCGCAAATGCCATGGTTCATATTTGTATCCGGTTATATACTCTTTGCCCTTTGGATATCTAATGATAAAGCCATATTTATGAGCATTTTCACTGTACCATTGGAATTCTTCTGTTTGTTCAACATCATAATTATTTATTATTACATCAATAGCTAAACCTGTATGATGTTCACTATGACCACCTCTTGCATTTAGACTATCAACGTCTTCTACGGTGCGTCCACTGTTAACTGCATTGTTCCAGATCCAGTGTTGTACTTCAATACTTCTATAAGTGCCGTATGCTTTAATGTTCAACCCCAGTTGTTTGGCATCTTCGTGCATTTTTACAAAGGCTTCTAAAGCTGGCTTTTGAAGATACTGTGCTCCCACACCCTGGACACACATGGAAGAATCTATCTGGACCAACTCTGGTTTAAAGTGATCAGGGAGTTTGTTATATTTGTTTACTAGAACAGTTATATCATGTCCGTTGTCTATTGTATTAATACTTTCATAAAAGTCATAATCCAAACCAATGTTAATATATGTAATAACTTTTTCGTATGGTAAATCCGGATTCTGCTTTTTATAACTAATATACTTATCAATATATTCTTCTTTAAAATATGGTAAATCAGAATAAAAGGCTAATTCTTCACTCTCTGTCAGTTCTTCCTCTATAATCTCCCCGGATGGCTGCTCTTCTTCTTGATAAGGCTCCTGCTCTTTATGAACATCATTAGAGTCACCCCTTACGGTTGGTGAAAATTCCTCAGCTTCATTACCATAGAGTTTATCATCATTCTTATTTGGGTTGTAAAAACAGCTACAAAGAACGAGTATTATGGCAAGTACAATGTTGATTTTTGTAATAGTTTTTATTTTATTTTTTGATAAACCTCTTTTCATGATAAGAACCTCCAACTGAATATGGTTTTTATTATATCGCTTTTGGAGCATTTTATCAATTTATGTATGAAGCAAATAAAATGTAGTTATCTTGATATGATGTAGTTATCAACAAATAATTAGTTTAAAATTAACTTAGGTTAGTTTAAGAAAATAAAGTTGACAGAAAATTGAAAATACCCGCCACCTATAGAAGGCAAGCGGGTATCCATCTTTGTTCAGATAATAACACTACTATTATTAATCTATTTAACTAAACATTTTAACTAAACATTGTTTTTCTTTTTTTCCATCACCGCTCTGTTCATTGCACATATTATTGCTTTAAAGGAAGCAGTGGTGGTGTTTCTATCCTGTCCGACCCCAAAAATACTTGTTCCTCCACCATTTGCCAACTTAATATACGCCACAGCTTCCGCATCTGCACCACTTGAAAGGGCATGCTCATAATAAGCTTCAAAGCGATATTTTGCAGCACTTGTACTTTTTAATGCATCAAAGAATGCCGAAATAGGTCCGTTTCCTTCACCTGATAATTCAAGTATCCGGTCATGCCTTGATACTTTAGCACTAACATTTACTTGACCACTTCGGCTTTCGACGTGATATTCTAACAACTTATAGGGTCCTTTAACATTTAGATAGTTTTCTGTGAAAGCATCCATTATTTCGTTAACTGTCAATTCTTTGCCTGTTTCATCAGACTTCTGTTTTATTATGCTTCCAAATTCGGGCTGCATTGCTTTAGGCAAATGATATCCGAACTCGTTCTCCATAATAAATGCTACGCCGCCTTTACCCGATTGACTATTAATACGGATAATTGCTTCGTATTGTCTACCAATATCATTTGGATCTATTGTAAGGTATGGCACATCCCAATATTTAGGCTTTTCCTCTCTTAAGTATCTTAAACCTTTATTTATTGCATCCTGGTGCGATCCAGAAAAAGCAGTGAAGACCAATTGCCCTGCATAAGGATGTCTTTCGTGCACCCTCATGTCTGTACATTCTTCATAGGTTTCAATGATTGAATTTATATCATAAATGTCAAGCTCGGGATCTATTCCTTGAGAGTAAAGGTTTAACGCAACATTAATGATATCAAGATTACCTGTTCTTTCACCGTTTCCAAAAAGTGTACCCTCTACACGATCTGCCCCTGCAAGCATTGCTAATTCACTTGCTGCAACTCCAGTACCACGATCATTATGGGTGTGAATACTTATGATGACGCTATCTCTACAACTGATATTTCTGCAAAACCATTCAATCTGGTCTGCATATACATTTGGAGTTGCCATCTCTACAGTTGCTGGTAAATTAATTATTGCTTTTTTCTGAGGTGTTGGTTGGTATTCCGTCATTACTGCTTCACAGATCTCAAGAGCAAAATCCATTTCTGTACCAGTAAAGCTCTCAGGTGAATACTCAAAACGAATATCGGTGTCACACATACCACTTAGCTGTTTAATTAATTTCGTTCCTTCAACAGCAATGCGGATAATTTCAGATTTGTCTTTCTTAAATACAATTCGTCTTTGTTGCTCAGATGTTGAGTTGTACAAATGTACAATTGCCTTCTTTGCCCCTTCTATTGATTCAAAAGTTCTTCTAATCAAGTGCTCCCTGGACTGTGTTAAAACTTGAATAACAGTATCCTCGTCTAAATAGTTATCTTCAATTATTTTACGAACAAAACTAAATTCTGTATTTGAGGCAGAAGGGAATGCTACTTCTATCTCCTTAAATCCTATTTTCTTTAGCAGATTAAACATTTTCATTTTTTTATCAACATTCATTGGAGTCGGTAAAGCCTGATTACCGTCTCTTAAGTCCACGCTACACCATGTAGGTGCCTTTTGCAGTATATTATCTGGCCAGGTTCTATCTTTCAAAATAAATGGCTCATGTTTTTTGTACTTTTCTAGTTTCATTATTTCAACCTCCTACAAAATTTTTTGAAATAAAAAAAGCCCCCATCCCTACAAAGAGACGGAAGACCCGCGGTACCACCCTTTTTTATTCCTTTCGGAATACACTCAACGGAAACCGATAAATATACCCCTGATATTTTGAACTAAAGATTGTTTCTAATAAAAAACCTTCGCCAAAGAGACGAAGGATGAATGAACCACTCTTTTCAATCCAGATACAGGTGTAATTGACCGATATCCTGCCCCTATAACGATGGGCCTCCGTCCTTTCCTACTCTTGATTTCAGAAGGAAACTCCAAGGAGAGTTCAATATCATTCCCCTGTTGTTTTTCACCATCCAACAACTCTCTGTAAGGTTCGGGATACTTACTATTCCTCTTCACAGTTTTTAAATATTTCTATCATCATATCACGAAAAGATATTTCCTGTCAATAGAAAAAATAAAATCTATTACGCAAGTTTCTAGAGAAGCTAAACATACGTGACACAACCTCGCCTTGCGACGGTGTTATTTATTCAAATCATCTTATAGAAGTTAAACATATGTAACACAACCTCTGAAAAGCTCTTTATACGCCTATTGCTCCATAACTTTTACTATCAAATCAGGAAAACTAGTATCTCCCAAGATAAGAGCATAGTTTAGAAAAAGTACTTCTTGGATGCCTTTATCTTCAATAAGTTCGAAAATATTCTTTTTGTATTGTCTGGGATCTACAACATATATTTCCTCGTAATGTGGTAAAAGGAACGGAACCATCGCATTGCCATATGAATCCTTTATAACAAGAATCTTTTTATTATTCTTTACTTCACTCTCTATAATACCTAAAGGTCTGTCACCACTAATAAAAACTCTGTATTTGTTCTTTTGGCTAGCGTGGTACATATCAATAACCTTAAGCTTTACAGGTCCTTCATACCAAACATTATACACATTCTCTACAAATGGCTTATATACAGTAATTGTATCGGGATGTTTTTTTAATGTATTGCTTGATGTCATATCATACATAGAGCCCACATATTCTTCAATAATTTCAGTTTCGTATTTTTCTAACGGGATAGTCCCAAAGCCGGCAGAACTTGCAAAACCAGTGTAAGCATAGTAGGCTCCCAATGCTGTCCAATGGTGATCGGTTCTAAAATGGATATATTCGTCCTTTTTCTCTTCAAGCTTCTCGTAAGCATTTACAGTCTCAATACCTTCAAACTTATTATTCACGCGAGAAATTGCATCTTTTTGTGAGTCTGTTAATTCCTTGTACTTCATATTGTCAATAAACTCTATACTCGTAGGAGCAAGAAGAGAATATACCTTTATCTGCTCTCCCACCCTTTGTTTAAAACTATTCAAAGTATTTGCATAGTACTCTTCAGCGACACCATTTGCTCTAAACAGCTGCATTGCACTATTCTTGTAAATAAGAATTCTCCCTATTTTTTTGCCATTGTCATCTTTTTGTTTGTCAGGCGTTACAGCATTTGAAGGAACCTTTGTTGGCTCTGCAATAGCTTGTGTTTCTTCGTTTGAGGATGATAACAAATCTGTTTGTTTTTTATCTTCACTATGTGCATCTGATGAATCAGCATTCGAGTCCTCAACCTCATGAGTAGCATCAGGAAATTCTTCCTGAACAGGTATGTCATAATCTGAGTCTTGTACTAAATTCTCCTGCAAAGCTTTTTCTAATGAAGGTTCTGGGGTTATGGTTATATGAGATTCATCAGGTGTTTGTATGTCTTCCATGTTTTCGTTTATATAAGGTACAGCCGCCTGTTCTACAGCGTCATTAAAGCCACTTTGCACTACTATTGTCGCACCTTCAATGCCTGGAATACCTTTAAAATCCTTTACCACACTACTGATTTGAACAAAGTTATCTCTCAGTAAAAACTGATCAGAAAAATAAAGATTAATTCTTTCGAAATATTCACCTGAAAGGAATTTTTCAATTGAAAATTGAGGAAATTGCTCAAGCTCTCTATTCTCATACACCGATACTTGTCTGTCACTATAGAATAAGTTTAGCAAACCAATACCCATTATTAATGTAAAAAACACTACTATATTTATATATTTTCTTTTCATTCCAGACTCTCCTATAACTTAAAACCTGAAGTATAAAAAAGGGTTATATGTTCTTCCTACAAGGAACGCTGTGCATAAAAGCATAAGCAAGACATTTATTGCGGGGTATAAAACATCTGGGACTAAGTCCTTGTATTTCCAGCCTTCAATCTTTTTCTCTATAAACTTACGCAATGTTATTGCAATTGGTGTGCAACTTATAGCAGCAATTATTATGAATAGTCCATTGTTTAAAATAGTCATAGAATCCTCTACGTTTACAAATCCATTTGCACCTATCCCAAACATTATACCAAGGAATGAAAAAACCTTGTTTAAATCGGTAAAATAGAAAAAAACCCATGCTATGTTTGTGATTATTAGAAGATATATATGAGAAAGGAAAGATGGTATTTTCTCTAGCACCCCCAACAACACTTTCTTTTCTAAGATTATTAAAACTCCGTAAAACAAACCCCATAACACAAAATTCCAGCTTGCACCATGCCACAATCCCGTTAAAAACCAAACTATTAAGAGGTTGCGATAATGGTGGTTTTTATTTCCTCCTAGCGGTATGTATAAGTAGTCACGGAAAAATGAGCTAAGAGAAATATGCCATCTTCTCCAAAAATCCGTAACCGACTTAGCTATATAAGGATAGTTGAAGTTCTCCTTATAGTGAAAACCAATCATTTTACCCATTCCTATCGCCATATCAGAATAGCCAGAAAAATCAAAATATATCTGCATAGAATAAAGAATAATTCCTATCCAAGCTCCAATTGTGGTAAGTGAATTTATATCACCATTTAAAATAGGTTGGGCTATTTCCCCTGCTGTATTAGCTAAAAGCACCTTTTTACCAAGACCTACTATAAACCTGTTAATTCCACCATACATATCCGAAAGTGTAACATGTCGTTCATCAATCTGTGCAGCAATATCACTATATCTTACAATAGGACCTGCTACTAGCTGATGAAATAGAGAGACAAATAGTAAAAACTTGAGAAACGATGTCTGTGCTTTTGTTTCATTACGATAGACATCAACAACATATGATATGGTCTGAAAAGTATAAAATGAAATTCCGATGGGAAGGTCAAATGTACTTCCAGGTATATTTGTACCAAACAAGGCATTGATATTTTGTGACAGAAAAGATGAATACTTAAAGAAACCTAGCAGCGATAAATTCAAAACCAACGATGATATCAGGGCTGCTTTCATTTTCCAAGTTCCTCGGTGTTTTTCTATAATAATCCCATGGAAATAGTCTGTAGCAGCACTAAAAATCAAAAGAATAATCCATACTGGCTCACCCCAAGCATAGAATGTAAGAGAGAATAAAACTAAAATAGCATTTCTGTATGTAATGTTTTTACTTAGAAAATAGAAAATAAAGCTCAATGGCAAAAAAAGATAAAGAAAAATTAAACTTGAAAATACCAACCCAAACCCTCCCATATCGCATAAAACCATAGTTGCTTCACTGAAAATAACACAGTTAGCATTCCTTTGTCAATAATGTGGTAATCAAAGGCTTCTACATACGGCATTTTAGAGTTAGTTGAATACAAGTTTCAATAACAGATTATATATTTTAAATAAGCTTGAATATAGGATTTATGAAACCCACCCGTCTTCCAGACCAAGTTTGAAGCGGGGGATAATGAAATATACTGAGTTTTTCTAAAACGTTATTTGATAATGTGCCAAGTTGCTTTAGTGTCTCAATTACAGTCGGATCAACCGCTCTAATTCCTCCATCTTGTACTTTTATGGCAATACCAAGTCTTTTAGAGTGTATATGGATACAGAATATGCCATCAGCTCCCATTTTCCCAAAATGTTCCCCGGCTGTGTTTCGAATTAATTCAGTATCCAATCTTCCGTCTCCTGCAATCATATCGGGATATTGTTTTATAGCATCATATAGCAATAGCTGCTCATCCTTATACTTCTGGTCTTGAAATTCTGTGTCAAATAATCTTGCATAAGATAGCGCCATGTTTTTTAGAGGCACTCCAAAAACAGGTACACCGCATCCATCTATGCCAATATGAATTTTCTCCTTTGGATAGCTACTGAATTCTGATATTATACTCAATATGTCTTGCTGTAATGGATGTTGGAAATTCGAATAATCATGAAAAGACCATCCCATGGCTTTACAAGCAGCAATATTTCCAAGATGTTTACCCGAACAATTGTTATGCCATTGACTGGGCCTGTTTTCCGTTCCATAGAGTTCATATCTTTCATTTTGACCATAGGGCTCTCTAACGCCGCATGTTATATCACTTTCCTTTACATCAAGCTTATTAGCAATTCCAATAAGAGTTTGAATATGTTTACTACCACCATTATGCGAGGATGCCATAATTGCTAATTCAGGTAATGTCAATTCAAACTTCTCGTTTATCTTCTTTATAAGATGAGACAATAAAATGAACGGCTTTCCTGAAGAACGAAAATAACAAATTTGGTCAGGGTTACCAACATGTCTTATGATATGACCTTGTCTGTCTACAACTGCTATGTTTCCCACATGAAAGCTCTCTAATAAGCCATTGCGTATTACTTCTACCAGTTTATCTGACAATAGTATCACTCCCTTGTTATTCTATCCCCGACCATTTATAATTAATACAGGTATTTCTCGCCATTGCAATTATTTATATTTCAGTACGCAAATGATTTGTTGAGGTAAATTACATGAAAGTTCTTGGAATTGTATCGGAATATAACCCTTTTCACTTAGGACATGTTTATCATATTGAAGAGTCTATTAAGAGAACTGGTGCAACGCATACCATTTGTGTTATGAGTGGTAACTTCGTCCAAAGAGGTGAGCCTGCAATCGTCGACAAATGGGCAAGAACTAAAATGGCACTTAATGGTGGAATAGACCTTGTGTTGGAGCTGCCCGTTGTATTTGCATGTGCATCAGCTGAAATATTTGCTTATGGGGCTGTCCGAACACTTCATAGTACAGGAATTGTCGATTATTTAAGTTTTGGAAGTGAGCAGGGTGAGCTTGGTTCCTTATGGAGAATCGCGTCTGTACTATATGATGAGCCTACTGAGTATAAAGAACATTTAAAAAAATATTTAGGTCTTGGCTTTTCATTTCCTATAGCTCGCGATAAAGCCTTAACTTCAATCCTTCGTGAATTACCAGATAATATTATGTCTAAATCCAATAATATTCTTGCGATAGAATATCTGAAAGCATTAAAAAATTTAAAGAGTAGCATTCAACCAATTACATTAAAAAGACGGGGCTCTGTCTATACAGATAATACACTTAATTCATCTTACTCAAGTGCTTCAGCAATTAGATTGTTTTTGAAAAATGGAGGTCAACTAACTGATCCTATTCTTAACAATAATCTTCCTCAATATGTAATTGACATAATGGAACAAGAGTTACAAAAACGAAGGGGTCCTGTTTTTCCAGATGCTTTTGAAGGAATAATACTTCAATTGCTACGGATGTCCAGCCCGGAAATACTACAGCAAATACCCGACGTTAATGAAGGACTTGAAAATAGACTTATTTCCTGCGCATTAAATTCTGGTACTTTGGATGAGCTGATCAATTTGGTTACAACAAGTAGATATCCTACTAGTCGGATAAAAAGAATTACTTCAAATTTATTGTGGAGTATTAAAAAAAAGGATCTACAAATGTTTATAAATGATGATACTTGTGGCTATCTGCGAGTGCTTGGATTTAACAATAAAGGACGCGAACTTTTGGCAAGAATTCAAAATGAATCCACACGACCTTTAGTTGTAAAAGTGGCAAATTACAAAAAGCAAATGTCTGATTTATCTAAGACAATGTTTGAATATGATATAAAAGCCACAAATTCATACGTGCTTGGGTTTGATGAACCTAAGCAAAGAATTGGTGGGCAAGACTTTACAATGCCAATTGAAATGATCTGGTAGCACAAACAGAGAAGAATAGGACGGAGACAAAACCGTTATCTCCATCCTATTACTTTAGGAATTTTCTACAATAAAGTCTATTTTTCTAAATTGACTACTCTCTCAATGTAGCATTTAAATTTGTTTTTAGTCCATGTAATATTTTGCTCATCGTCTTGTTTACTTCTTCATCAACAAGAGTTCTGTCCATGGAACGAAATGTCAAGGTATACGCAACACTCTTCATACCTTCAGGAACTTGTTCCCCTTTATATACATCAAATAGCTTAATCTGTTCAAGAATCTTTCCACCTCGCTGTTTAATTACAGCTTCGATGTCCTTCACAAGAACTCCCTCATCAACTATTAAAGCTATATCCCTACCTATAGCTGGATATTTGGGAAGACCAGAGTACTCTTTTACCATATTTGAATTTTCAATCATATGGCTAATATCAAGTACTGCTATATATGTTCTCTTAGGGCACTCAAAATTTGATGCTACTTCTGGGTGTATTTCGCCAATGTATCCAATATCTGTATTACCTAATGAAACCCTTGCACATCTTCCGGGATGATAGGAAGGATGATTTTTTTCAGGAGAATAATCCGCATTTGTAATGTTCATTTGAGCAAAAAGTTGCTCAACAATTCCTTTTAGATAATAAAAATCAACATTTCCATATAACCCAATAGTCAATACTTTTCGCTCTTCTGGAAGTAACTGTTCTTTAATTGGCTTGTATACATAAGAAATCTCAAAGAACCCACCTTCTTCTACTTTGCGGTTATAGTTTGTTTTAATTATCCCCAGCATTTCTGGGATGGTAGTGGTTCGCATAATACTGAAATCTTCACCAAGAGGATTTGTTATAACAACAGCGTCCCTAAAAATGTGTTCTTCTGGAAGTCTCATCCTGTCCCATACCTTTGGACTTGTAAATGAGAAGCTATATGTTTCAAACAATCCTAAAGATAACATTAGCTGAGCAATAAGGTCCTCCATCTTTTGGTTATGATTCTTTTTGCCAATTGTCGACGTAGCACCTGACAATAAAGTTGGCTTTATATTATTGTAATCATAAAAACGCGCTACTTCTTCAGCCAAATCAGCCATAACACGAACATCAGGGCGGAAAGTTGGAATAGTTAACATCATTGAATCCCTATCTACTTCAAACTCAAGTTTTTCAAATAGTTCAAACATCCATTCTTTATCAATGTTTGTTCCAAGTAAACGGTTTATCTCTACATCATTAATTTGTACTTTTACAGGCTCAGGTTTTACGGGATAGCAATCCACTATGCCAGGAATAACCCTTCCTGCTCCCAACTGCTCAATTAATTGAGCACAGCGGTCCAAAGCCTTAATAACGTTCTCAGAATCCAATCCTTTCTCAAACCGATTGGATGCTTCACTCCTTATTCCAACCTTTTTACTTGTCAATCTCACTGAAGTCCCGTTAAATGTTGCGGATTCAAGTAAAATCATTTTTGATTCACTTGTTACTTCAGAATTTGCTCCGCCCATAACGCCTGCAATTGCAACAGGCTTATTTTCATCTGCTATTACCAACATAGATGAATCGAGCTTTCGTTTCTGCCCATCAAGTGTTGTAATTGTCTCACCATCCTGTGCAGACCTTACAATTATATTTCCTCCGTCCACACATTTTAAGTCAAAGGCATGCATGGGTTGACCCATTTCTAGCATTACATAGTTGGTTATGTCAACTATATTGTTAATGGGCCTCATCCCTGCTGCAGCTAGACGTCTTTGCATCCATTCAGGTGATGGTTGTATATTGACATCGGTTACAGTTCTTGCAGCATACCTGCTACATAGTTCACTGTTTCTAATACTAACAGATACAAAATCAGATGCCTTGCCTTCACCCTCTTCTTTAACGGTAATTTCCGGCTTCTTAAAATCAGTACCTAATGTTACAGCCGTTTCTCTTGCTAAACCCACAATGCTGAAACAATCAGGTCTATTAGATGTTATTTCAAACTCTATGACAGGCTCAAGGCCTAGTACTTCTTTTACATCCATGCCCAGTTCAGGCTCATTATTAAAAATATATACCCCGTCTTTTGGAGCGTCGGGCAAGTAATCATGGGTTAAGTTTAATTCCTCAATAGAGCACATCATCCCATATGATTCAACTCCACGAAGTTTAGTTTCTTTAATTACTCCTCCAGGTAGCTGCGCACCTACAAGAGCTACAGGTATATAGTCTCCAGTGCTGACATTTGGAGCACCAGTAACTATTTGAATTACTTCTTTTCCCACATCAACCTGTGTAATTTTGAGCCTATCTGCATCTGGATGGGGTTCCATTGAAACAATTCTTCCTACAACAACCTTATCGATGGATTTTCCCAAATCGTCAATTGCCTCAACTTTGCTTCCAGAAATCGTTACAAGATGTGCAAGCTTTTTCATATCCACATTTATATCTACATAATCTTTCAACCAAGAAATAGGTGCTTTCACTTATAATTCACTCCAATCTTTATGATAATTCTATACTAAAATTGTTTAAGAAAACGTATATCATTTTCATATAAAAGGCGCATATCATCAATATTAAAACGTCCCATTGCTGTTCTCTCAACACCAAGCCCAAAAGCAAATCCGCTATACACTTTAGGATCTATACCACATGTTTCGAGTACTTTAGGATGTACCATTCCTGCTCCAAGAATTTCAATCCATCCTTCGTTTTTACAGACTCTGCATCCCTTCCCACCACATGTCCAGCAAGAAACATCTACTTCAGCGCTGGGTTCGGTGAACTGAAAATGATGAGGTCTTAAGCGTATATCTGTTTCTTCACCAAAGAGATTTTTGGCAAATACCTGAAGTGTTCCAATTAAGTCGCCCATAGTAACACCTTTATCAACTACAAGACCTTCAACTTGGTGAAATATTGGAGAATGGGTAGCATCAACAGGATCCGAGCGATACACTCTTCCTGGGCAGATAATTTTAATTGGTGGTTTTTGTTTTTCCATAACTCTGATCTGAACAGGAGATGTCTGTGACCTTAAGACTACATTTTCATTAATATAAAAGGAGTCTTGGGTATCCCTGGCAGGATGATTTTTCGGTATATTTAGTGCCTCAAAGTTGTAGTAATCCAACTCTACTTCAGGACCTTCTGCAATTTCGTAACCCATCCCTATGAATACTTCTTTTATTTCATCAAGCACCTGAGTTAGTGGATGTTTTTTCCCTGTACGCAATATAGTTCCGGGCATAGTAACATCAATAGCTTCTTGTGCGATATTTTTCTCCTGTTCTTTCCTAATAAGTTCACTTCTTGTATTCTGTATCTTTTCCTCCAGCTGTTTTCTGACATCATTAACCATCTGTCCTACGACAGGTCTCTCCTCTGCAGAAAGAGAACCCATTCCTTTTAGGATACTTGTAAGTTTTCCTTTCTTTCCTAAGAACAGAATTCTTATTTCCTCAAGGCTTTTCATATCTTCTACATGTTCGAGTTTAGCTAATGCTTCATTAGCAATTGCTTGCAATTGCTCCTTCATGTTACCTCTCCTTTCAAGAATCATCATGTCACAAATAATTTCCTTAATATCAAAAAAGCCTCATCCTATATAGGACGAAGCTTAACCCCGCGGTACCACCTATGTTTACACAAATTATTGTGTACACTCTACCTCCCACATTAACGGCGCGGAACCGGCTTTTCTTACTTATTATAAGGCTTAGTGTATGACAGCTTTCACCTTCACTAATTTCGGAAAAGCTACTCCAGAGGGAAATTCACAAAATTCCATTTATTGGAATGTTTTCAGCCTATGACATTCTTTCTCTGTAGGGCATTTTGCTATGCTACATAGTTTAAGTATCGTCGTACAATATGTTGTGGTTATACATTATAGTTTGCCATCGCATATTATACAACTACTATTTTATAGGTTACATCGCAAAAGCCTTTAATAAATTGGGAATATGCTACTTAACTCTTTCATAGTAATTACAATTAATCTAAGTTTTAAATTTTATTATAGCACAGTATATTTCAGCATACAAGTAATTTGGAAATTTACACCCACCAAAATAGTTAGTTGATATTTCGAATCAGAAACCCTAAAATATATTTACGGGAAATGATAAAAATAGTGTTTCTGATGCTCGTATTGCTTAAACTAAGATATCATATATGGCATCTTTTGTTAATATTGACAGTTATATATACTTGTTGTATTCTCCAAATAGAGATGTGACAAAACAAGTATACTCTTTTACAAGAACAAACTCGTAAAAGGAGGTTAACAGATGACAAAAAGATCTGCTCTATGCTTACTATTGTGTGTTTTACTCACTATTATCCCATTTTCGGGTTGTGATGGTGAAAAAAGTTCGAAAAAGTCGGTGGCTCGGGACACTCCAACAACCCAAGCCAACAAGACAACTCAGGTCGCTCCAACCGCCCAAGCCGACAAGACAACTCAGGTCGCTCCAACAACCCAAACCAATGAGGCAACTCAGGACACTTCAACCGCTCAAGCCGACAAGACAACTCAGGACACTCCTACAACCACTAAAGAACAAACAACTAAAGATAACAACACAGTAACTCAGGATAACCCAACCTCCCCTACCGATCAATTAGTCCAGGCTACTCCAACCACCAGTGCCGAGCAGGCAACACCTTCTGAGCCTACATCTCCACCTCAAATTAATGAAGCTGCGGATGATACATTGCTATGGTCAAAATATACCGTTACCAATAGCGGATTATCATTCCATTACCCTGAGGGATGGAGGGTTGAATCAAATGAGTCAATTGTGTCAATTGAAGATACTAAAACTGAAGAACAAATGTTAATGGTGGCTATCCCGTTCGACAGAAACAAAGATCCGGCTACACTAGCTTCCGATTTTATCACCTTACTGCAACAAAACAATCCAAACGTTCAAGCTTCCAACTGGCGTACTGTCTCCAATGGGGAACAGGTTGTTTTCGATCTTTTTGACAAAGTAGGTGATACATCTTATAAGGGTTTAGGAATTGTCATCAAAGACAGTAATCATGCACTCTGGTTTTCATATACTGCACCAGCTTCAATTTACTCAACCGACCGTAGTTTTGCTTTATTACAGGGTTTCATGGAGTCTCTCTCATCCAGTTCAGAACCTAATGAACCCAATATCAAATATGATTTAGGGATCAGCGACAGAATTGATGCTAATTCCAAAGGATTTTTGTTCGTTCTTGAGTTTGCGCTGGGAGCGCCATTTACCAATAATCAGGAGCAGGTCATTATGAATGAATTTGTAAGCTACTTTAGTTCACTGACCGAAGAGGAGCTAAGCCAATACGATGATTTTCCGTTGTATGTAGATGCGATTTTTTCCATGAACCAAGAGAATTTAGAAGAATTACGAAAAAGTCTTGAATATATGATCTGGGAGTGGATTGAAGAATCTCCAGAATCCAACGAAATAGTAAGAATTGTCCAGGCTCAGTTACAAAGCCGAGGTAAAGAAGTAATTGCCGGAGATCCCCCTCTTACCGAAATGTCCTTAACCGCTTACAGCGAAATTATCGCATACTCAACGCTACTGCATCAAAATCCCCACGCAAAACCAGAAGAATTATCCAATGATTCTGTTGAAGAAATCAAAGAGCATGTCATGGATACCTGGGAAAACTTTACTGTTGAGGAACGGCAGCAAATAGCCACATCCCCCGGTCTGTGGTTCTGTCTTAGAACATTGCTGGATAAAGGTTCAGAGAGTGAGCAGGAAAATATTCGTAATACTCTTATTCAGATTACCAATGATACTCATTCGACGACAAAGAATAATGAATCAGCAACCGCTAATTTAGCGAAGAATTTCGCAATCCATAATTCCACGATGGCGATACAGCAAATGACTTTCAATCATTATATGTGGACCCATGGGTTTAATTACTCAACCTCTGGTAATATGTGGTAGGTTTTCGTAAAAACATTAAATTAAAGAAACGCTGGTGACTTAGATAGTTCCCAGCGTTTCTATGATTTTGAATATAATTATTTGAAATAATTTCGTATTAGTTTGCGGAAGCGCTCAATTGTGCTGATTGTTTTTCAATAAATTTCTCAGCTTTGTCAAAGTTTAAGTTACCAATTGCGGTACCAGCTTTTTCATACTGTTGATTCTTTAACAAATCAAGCACATAAACTAAATCGCGATTGATTTCTTGAAGGATGTCTGCGCCTTCCTTAACTGCTGAAATGTCTGCAACCTTGATTGAATTAATCACTTCTGATTTTACCCAATCGATATTGTCAACATAGAGCATGAAGAGATCATATGAAGCAGGGTCAATCATATCAATCTGTTCTCTGAGATATCCATCATCAGCATCTAAGTAATAAATAATTTCTTGGACATACCTTGTATCAACACCAGCTAATAGGTTAACAATATAATCCTTTCCATTATCAACCTCGTAAGCATATTTAACAGCTTGATTCACATATTCTGTAATTTCATCATCGGGTATTGATTCTAATGCGTCGGTTAATGCCTTTGTTATGTCAGCATACATATTGTAATAACCTTGTATAGAACCAAGATAATAATTTACAGATTCACTTGGAAGAATTGCTGTTAAAGCAGCGTAAAGATCTCTATCAGCAACAATCTGGTTTATAGCTCTTTCAATATCTCCACTTTGTAATGAAGCGCTAAGATTGTTGAATGAACCTTCTGCATTCTTATAAAGATTATAATAAAAGCTTGCTGTGTCAACATACTCGGATACTGTAGCAGTAGGAATAAACCATGCAAGCATATCATGTAACTCATTATTATCAATAATGCTCGTTACAATTTCCTCAACCGTTCCATCAAACTTAACTGTTTGAATAGGTTCAGCCCACTCGACTACATTCTTTTGAATTTCTCCAAAGCCCTTTGAGTATTTGTCTAAATCCTTAGCTACTATAAAGTTAACAGCGCTGTTAACAAGCTCTTCGTTATTTAGAACTTGTTCAACATATTTGTCAACATTATCATCTGACAAAATACCTTCTGCTAAAATTCTGTCTATAAATGTAGCTACAGAATCAGAAGCAGTACGTTTGTAACTGTTGATTTCAACTTCAAGTTCGTCAACATAATCTTTTGCCAAAGCTTTTATTGCCTCAGAGTCTAGTTTAATAAAAGCATTTAGGTTACCAGTACTGTACTTAATGTCTTCTATTGCAAATAACTGAGGTAGACCAAGATCAGCATAGTTAAATGCGAAACTTAACTGATCGGTGGGTAACCGTTTGGTGACAAATTTAGGTGCTTTTTTATCACCTAGATTAAACTCACCAACTGAAATTGATATTCCAGTATCGCCTGGGTCGATGAATACTTTCGCGCTGATCGGAAGACTGATTGAGCCGTATTTTGCATTCACATACATACGTTGATCAGCTGTTTTGAATGCCACTTCTTGAATTGTTAGTTTGTCGGGAAGACCTAAATCTGTTTTCTCTAATTCATCCTTAATAAAAGAGTTGATTAAGTCCTGGTTGAGTTCGATTTCCAAAGTTCTTGTGTCTGCATCATAATATAAATGCTTTTTTGCGATTTCCGTCAGTGGATCCTCAAGTTGTACATAAGTAAAGCTTAAATCATCATAAACGGAATTGTTTAACCTCATGATGGTTGATATAGGTATTGCAATGATAACTAAAACAACAGCTATAATTACATAAAACCACCATTTTTTAAACATAACTGGCACCCCCTATAATTTGAGCTTGTCCTTCAAGCCTTTTTATGGAACATTTATTTATTATAAATATATATATGATATATATTTATATGCCTATTATGTACGATAATATTCAATACAAATTTCAGGTATTCCTAAAAATTGTATACGTAAAATTAACCAAAAAAATTTCATTATTTTGCTAACTACTTAGTATAATATACTATAAAATAGTATCACTGTCAATTATAGCTTTCCCGCCAGTTTTTAAAAAAGTCCCTCTTCTGAGCTAAAAAATTAAGAATTTTTAGTATCTTAGTGGACTGCATCATGTCTGGATATAATATATAGAACGATTCAAAAATTAAACAACTACACAATAAACCAAATGGTGGCAAAAGTCAATATCAATCAAGGAAATGCTTTCCACAAAATAATCAGATGAAAATTGGATATAATGTCTAAATAGGCAAGGGCACATCGCTAAGCCTTTACTAATTGAAACAGAGTTTCTATTGTGCTACAATAGATTTTATTTTAGTACATAAAAATTGAAAGGAGAAGGCAAAGGAAAGTTAGTTTTATTAAATCCTTGCCTACTGTTTTTATATGAGAAAAAAACGATTATTGTATTCTTTATTATTTTTACTTATATTAGCAAGCTTAGCACTATTCATAACCTCACGAACACCTTCTAGGACACGCACAGCAGACAATAAATCTGCTACGCCAACTCCTTCTGTCACAAAACAGGCCATGCCACAAAATAACGACATTACAGCTATACCGACCCCTACCCCACCACCAGTGATACAAACCATATCACCAGAATATTTCCCATTTGATGTCGACCCTAAAAATGTGAATCCTGATACCCTACCAATATTTGATGGTACTAATGCTTATAATGAGTATGCAAAAGAAGTGAGTTTTGGAGATGTTGATTATAAGTTCTGGCATTTTCTGGATATGGATATTGTGACTTCGGATGTTGAAAACCCCGGGATTACATTTGGAGCTGCTGATAGTTACACAGATGTTCAAGGAATTACAACTTTTAGAGGAAATCATTATCGGGACTCTGCAGCATATGGCTCACGGCAAGTTACAGAAAAAAAATTGGAGTTGGTGTGGACAAAGGATACTGGTTCTATCAGTACAGGTTCTTCTTACTGGCCTGGTGTTGGCTGGACTGGCCAGCCTTTGATTATACATTGGGATGAAGATGTGCGTAGATTGATGAATATAAATTCTGAGTTTAAAGATTCAGATCTTGTAGAAGTAATATATCCAACGCTGGATGGTAATATTTATTTCCTTAATCTTGTTGACGGAAGACCTACGCGTGATCCAATTAACATTGGATTTTCTACAAAAGGAACCGCAATGATTGACCCAAGAGGTTATCCTATTTTGTATACTGGACAGGGTCTTAATCAGAATGGTGATGTTTTTGCGCACCATGAATTTAGAATCTTTAGTTTAATTGATCAAACAGAGATGTTTTCCATAGTGGGTACTACTGCTGAAGCTTTTCGCCTATGGGGTGCTTTTGATCCTTCCCCACTTTTGGACAAAGAAACCGATACCTTAATCCAACCCGGTGAAAATGGGCTTTTATATAGAATTAAGATGAACACAGATTTTAAACGTGAAACAGGTGAGCTTTCTATTGACCCAGAAGTAACTAAATTCAGGTATGGCAAGGTTTATGACCCAAACATAGGTTTTGAGAATTCGCCTGTGATGTATAAGAATTACCTATATCTTGCTGATAATGGTGGATTATTACAATGTATTGACATTAACACATTAGAGCCTGTTTGGATTGCAAATGTTTATGATGACACAGATGCAACAATTGTACTTGAAGAGACAGATAAAGGTGTCTTTATATATACGGGAAATGAAGCTGATTTGCGTTGTATTGGCAAACCACAACCTTCCTATGCTGATTGTCAGCTCCGAAAATTTAATGCTTTAACTGGTGAGCTTATTTGGGAAAAATCATATGAATGTATATACCAATATGGTGTAAATGGTGGTTTACTTTCTACACCTGTGCTTGGAAAGAACGAAATATCAGACCTTGTTATTTTTAACATATGTAAGACAAAGGACTGGAAAAGCGGCAAAATGGTTGCTCTTAATAAAGAAACTGGAGAAGAAGTATGGGTAAAGGACCTCGAGAACTACAGCTGGAGTTCACCTGTCGACTTTTTGTCTGATGACGGCAAAACCTACATGATCTTCTGTGATTACGCAGGAGATATGCATCTTATGGATCCTATGACTGGAGCAATAATTGATACAATATCAGTAGGACTCAATGTTGAAGGTTCTCCTGCAATTTATGATGATATGGTTGTTATTGGAACATACGCAAAGAAAATATATGGCGTAAAGATTAAATAGTAAAAGCAAACCTATATTAGTAAAATATTTTTAAATATAGTTAACAAAAAATCATCTATCCTTTATAATACCTATTTAGAATTTATTATTGCTTAAAATTTGAAAGGAAGAAAGAAATGAAACTTGGAATAATTGGACTGCCCAATGTAGGGAAAAGTACTTTGTTTAATGCAATTACAAAGGCTGGTGCTGAAAGCGCCAATTACCCTTTTTGCACTATAGATCCAAATTTAGGAATTGTAAGTGTACCAGACGATCGTCTTGAAAAACTTGCTGAAATCTATAAACCAAAGAAAGTTATACATACTGCAATTGAGTTTGTGGATATAGCTGGACTTGTGAAAGGAGCAAGTAAGGGCGAAGGACTTGGGAATAAGTTCCTATCACATATTCGTGAAGTCGACGCAATAATTCATGTTGTCAGATGCTTTGAGGACCCAAATATTGTTCACGTGGATGGCTCCATTGGGCCTGTACGGGATATTGAAACAATTAATCTTGAATTAATATTTGCTGACTTGGAACTTCTTGAAAAACGTATGGACAAGATAAAAAAACAAGCAAAGTCAGGCGAAAAGCAATATTTTTTAGAGTTAGAATTCCTTGAAAAAATTCATAGCCATCTTGAATCTAATCAGCCTGCACGTACAATGAAAATTGAGCCCGAATGGGAGAAATATATGGAACAGCTTTTTTTACTCACATCAAAGCCCCTTATATATTGTGCAAATGTCGCAGAAGAAGATATACAAAATTCCAGTGATAATCCCTATGTTAAAGAACTTATGTCCTACGCTGAGAAGGAGAATGCTGAAGTTTTGGTTGTTTGCGCAAATATTGAAGAAGAAATTTCACAGCTCGAAGACCAAGAAAAGCAAATGTTTATATCTGAGCTTGGTTTAGGTCAATCTGGACTTGACCGCTTAATTCATGCAAGCTATGAGCTTTTGGGGTTAATTAGTTTCTTAACAGCAGGTGAATCTGAAGTACGGGCTTGGACAATAAAAAGAGGAACAAAAGCCCCTCAAGCAGCTGGTAAAATCCATAGTGATTTTGAGCGTGGCTTTATCCGTGCTGAAATAGTACCTTTCGATGACTTAATAAGGTTAGGCTCATATAATGCTGCAAAAGAACAAGGTCTTGTGCGTTCTGAAGGAAAAGAATATATAATGAAAGATGGAGATGTAACGTTATTTAGATTTAATGTTTGATCTTACTACTTAACATACTCTGCTATTTGTTGAGGGTCTACTATTTTAACAGTTGATAAATAAAAATCAATAAGTCCTTCATCTCGCATTTTACACAGTTCTCTTGACATTGAAGGTCTGGAAACATTTAAGAAATCTGCCATTTCGTTTCGCTTCATGGGCAAATGAATTAGTAAACTGCCTTGCTTTTTATACTGTTCCCAAATGTAAGTGCACAGCTTCTCTCTCATACCCTTAATAGACAAGTACTCTACTTGTTTATTAAGGCTCATTGCTTTATCAGAAAGTATCTTTAACATATTAGTAGTTAATTGTTGGTGATATGAGCATGCCCTCTCACACCCTGCTACTATTTTCTCAGGCTTAATAAATAGAACAATTGAACTCTCAACAGCCGAAATTGTGGCAGGCCATACTCTTTTTTCTGAATAAACAGCCATTTCCCCAAATAATTCTCCTGGCTTTAGAATGTTCATTATTAAACGGTTCCCATCAATGTTTTCTTTCAACACTGATAAACTTCCCTGTAAAAGCAAACCAAAACCTTCCATTTTCTCTCCGAGATGTGCTACGATTTCACCCTTTGTATACGATTTTTCTTTGGGGTTAAGGCATGCAACCATATTTAATATGTTTTCTTTTGACATATCTGAAAACAATAGTGAGCTTTCTAACACTTCATACCATTTATTTTTCATAAAATTCTCCCTTTGTAGCTATAGCTACCGATTTGTATATTCAAATATATTATAATCATAGCTAATAATCAACATTAATCTATAAAAAAACTTATTTATTTCCAAGTTAACTAATAATAAAAGGAGGCTACATTAAATGTCAATGTTTTGTTTTCAGTGTGAACAGACTGTAGGGGGTAAAGGTTGTACGAAAGTTGGCGTATGCGGTAAAAAACCTGATGTTTCCAACAGTCAAGACGAGTTAACCTGCGCATTAATTGGACTTGCCCAGGCAGCTGACGGTAAGAGCCCAGGAAAAGATGTCGCAGATTTAATGTTTAAATCACTTTTTGCAACTATCACTAATGTAAATTTTGACCAAGAACGCATTAATGAGCTCATAGCTGAAGTTGAAAAAGAAAAGAACGCACTAGGCGGAGCCGAAAACTATGATGCATCAAAGCTTTGGAAAGGCGACGTAGATATTGTATCTATGCGTTCAACATTGTTATTGGGTCTGCGCGGCATGGCAGCTTATGCCGAGCATGCCAGTGTATTAGGCAAGGAAGATATTGAAGTATCTAATTGGTTCTTTAAAGGTATGAAAGCCTTAGGCGAAGAACACACTATCGAGCAATGGTTAGATCTATTAATGGAATTTGGCAATATAAACCTTAAATGTATGGCTCTCCTCGACGATGCAAATACATCTGCTTATGGTCATCCAGTTCCTACAAAGGTTACTACAAATGTCGAAAAAGGTCCTTTCATTGTTATATCAGGGCATGACTTGCTTGATCTAAAGCAACTGTTAGAACAAACAAAGGATAAAGGTATTAATATTTATACACATGGCGAAATGCTTCCAGCACACGGATATCCTGAGCTCAAGAAACATTCCCATTTAAAAGGCAATTTTGGTACAGCATGGCAGAACCAACAGAAAGAATTTGATGGCGTACCCGGTGCATTTTTATTTACAACAAATTGTCTCATGCCTCCAAAAGCATCATATGCCGATAGAGTATTTACAACTGCCGTAGTAGCGTATCCCGAATTAAAACATATTCCTGATGGTGAAAACGGCGTTAAGGACTTCACACCTGTTATTGAAAAAGCACTTGAATTAGGTGGATATCCAGAAGACAAGTCTTTTACTGGTATAAATGGTGGCAGCGAACTTACAACAGGTTTCGCAAGAAATGCTGTACTAAGTAACGCTGGAACAATAATAGAAGCAGTTAAGGCTGGCGATATTAGGCATTTCTTCTTAGTTGGAGGATGTGACGGAGCAAAAGTAGGTAGAAATTACTACACGGATTTTGTTAAAAATACACCTGACGATACAATTATACTTACATTAGCTTGTGGAAAATATCGTTTTAACGACCTGGACTTAGGGACAATCGGTGGATTTCCAAGAATTCTTGATATGGGGCAATGTAACGATGCTTATTCAGCAATACAAGTAGCAGTAGCACTTGCAGAAGCTTTTGATTGTGGAGTCAACGATCTGCCATTGACATTGGTTCTTTCATGGTACGAGCAAAAGGCTGTTTGTATTTTGCTAACATTACTTGCACTAGGAATTAAAGACATATATTTAGGTCCCACATTACCAGCTTTCCTCTCATCCAACGTGTTAGGTATACTTGTTGAGAAGTTTGGTATTAGACCTATTACGACAGCACAAGAAGATCTTAAAGCAATACTTGGCTAATCAATATAGAAAAAGACCTGTTTTGTTCTAATAACAAAACAGGTCTTTTGCATTACTGTAATCTTTTTTCTACAATAAACGTTTTTCGCCTTCAATTTCTTGTATGTGTTTTATGTCCTGTGTGACTTCTACTGTGCCAAGATATTTTCCATTCTTATCTCTGACTGCAAAATACCTAATATATACGAATTTATTGCCCATATTGATCCAGAATTCTTCACTATCTTTATTACCAGCTTTAAAATCTTTCACTATTTCTTCAACCACATGAACACTGGCAGGAGGATGGCAGTTGTGAACGGTACGCCCGATAATTGCTTTTGTTCTTGCAAAAATTCTTTCGCTTGATTGTGAGAAATATTTTACAATATCATCTTTATCAACGAAAGTTATATCTATAGGCAGGCTATTTAGCATACATGTTAACTCTTCAATTTCCAGAAAACCCGTTTCAAAACGTATATATCCATCTGCTTGCGTTTCACCTTTTTTATTTTCTTCTTGTTCAATATCTACTCGTTCTGGGTTCCATGGCTTAATTCTATCAATGAAACAAAAACCGATTTCATGGCTCTCTTTGTCAATTGTAACCCACTCATCCTCTGTAAGAAGGTCTTCTACCATCGGGAATAATATGTTTTCCTCTTTAAAAATCATATCATTTACCCTAGCAATTACATTTTCAAGGTCCTTTAGTATATTCTTCATATCAGTTTTGTTTTTTATATTGTTAATTGCCTCTTTTATTTCTGCCCTAATTTCATCATCCACACCCCACATTACTTGTGGTGGCGTTGTAATATCGTATTTCTCCATATATGGAAATAACAAATTTTCTTTGCGACTGTAATGTTTGTCTATTTCTAGAAGCTTTTGAACTTCATTTAATAGTTTATTAGTGTTGTCTTCAGATCCTTCCTCTTTAAATGCTGCCATCGCTGGTTTTAGTGAGCTCTCAATAAAATCTTCAATACCTCTATTTTCGGCCTTAAACACATAAATAGGGTGCCCTTCCTCTTCTACTGGTTTCTTTAAATCATGTATTTGCTCCACTGAACTACCTAGCACAGCAGCATGTACATCACACAATCTCTGAATCTCTTCAACTGGCATCCCTTCTGAAACAAGAGAATTTTCCAATTCGGCTATTTCTTCTGTAGTAACGCCATTGAGTAGTCTTTGGAAATCCTCTTTTACTACATCCACTGATTCCCCATCGTGAAGACGATTAATTAGTTTTCTCAATGTTTCACGCCTGTATTCACGGTTATTAATAATTTCACTCACATAAATCACCTTCCATTTATATAGATCTGATTATTACATTTGCATAATGGTTATATTCTACCCATTAATTTAGCAAATTAACTATACTTTGAAAATAGTAATCTTCTTTTTCAGCGGTAAGTTGATAATAACAAATGTTTCAAAGAATTGGATAAATTTTTCATTAAAACCACTTGTTTTTTGCATAACCTCGTGGTATATTTAATACGCTATAGTCATTTTAGATATATGCATTGGATTAATATTTCCCTGCACCAGCCCTCTTTAATTAATTTTGGAGCGTAGAGTCAAAGAAGTATTAAATCCAAAAAATTAAGGAGGTATATGGGAATGGCTGACAAAATTATAGTCTGCAAAGATTGCGGATCTGATTTTACCTTTACAGAAGGTGAACAAGAGTTTTACAAGGAAAAAGGTTTTGAAAACGAACCTCAAAGATGCCCAGACTGCAGAAGGGCACGTAAAGCACAAAGAAACAATAGAGGCAATCACGGCGGCGGAAACAGATGGTAAACTTAAGGAGAGCAATAGCTCTCCTTTTTTATTTTCATAAAAAAGCACTTGTTTTGCGCAAATATTTGATATTTATCACGTAATACTGTACAATAACAAACGGAACATTTGTTCTAAAAATTGAAATGAGGGCAAAGGTACACGACGCTATTTTAGTAGCCTCGTTCCCTATTTTGCGACAAAACAATGGAATCTATTAAGATAAATATCTCGGTGCGTGATTTAGTTTCCTTTTCCATCCCTGTTGGTGATAACCGGGGCTTTTCAATAAACGCTGCAAGGGAGGGCATCGAGGGTCATCAAGAAGTTCATGATCGACTAAAGCAACAAATTGAGCCTTTGGGTACTTATCATAGTGAAGTACCAGTTTCAATTTCTTTTTCCCATGCCATTTTTTTGTTACAGGTTTCTGGAAGATTAGATGGTATCATTGAAACAGACAGTGGATATAGTCTGTGTGAGATAAAAACCACAAACAAGCCATTAGAATCATTAGAAGACTCTGATAATCCTGCCTATTGGGCTCAAGGTCTTTGTTATGCTTATATTGTAGCTAAAGAAAAAGGCCTTGATAGCATTAATATTTTACTACTATATTTCCACCGCAATAGTAAAGAAATACGTACATTCGAACAAAAGCTTACCTATTCAGAGCTTGAGAAGTTTTTCCATTCCCTTGTTTTTCCATATATCAATGGACAAAAAAAACAATATGACTGGCAAAACTTGCGCAATAGTTCTATCAAAGCTCTATCCTTCCCCTTCACTGAATTTAGAAAAGGACAACGAGCAATGAGCGCCGCAGTATACCGGGCAATAAGAGATGGTAACAGACAGTTCATCAAAGCCCCTACTGGTATTGGTAAAACTTTAGGCGGGATGTTTCCTGCAGTAAAAGCAATTGGAGAAGGACATATAGACAAAATCTTTTACTTAACTGCGAGAAATACAACACAAGCCGTCGCAGGAGAGACATATGAGATGATGGCTTGTAATGGTCTTCGCTTAAAAACTTTACATATTACAGCAAAGGAAAAGGTATGCTTATCACCAGATACTTCATGCAACGAAGATGAGTGCCCTTTTCTTTCTGATTACCCTCAAAAATCTAGGAAAGTTATTTCTCGTCTTTTCAAAGAAACCGATTATTTTGACAGGGATTTTATTGAAAGAGCTGCAACAGAAAATAAACTGTGTCCTTTTGAGTTATCCCTTGATTTAAGTACACAATCTGATCTAATAATATGTGATTATAACTATGCTTTTGATCCACGTGTTTACTTAAAACGCTTCTTTCAAGAAAAATCAAGCGATCAATTATGCCTTTTGGTTGATGAAGCCCATAATCTACCCGACAGGGCAAGGGAAATGTACTCCGCTGAATTAAGGAGATCTTCTTTGAGAAATATTTACCATAAAATTAAAAACAAGCTGCCCTCTCTTGCAAACTCCTTAAAGAAGGTGAGAAAAGCACTGCTCTCATATACTACAAATGTGCCTGCGTATTTTTCAGAAATACCTTTTCCATGGACCATAAATAATTCCGAGCCACCTGAAGAATTGAAAGAGCCCATAGAGAAGTTTCTTTTTCATGCCGAGTTTATATTAAATGATGAAACACCGTACTCTTTTAAAGAAGAATTAATAACATTCTATTTTGACCTTGCTCATTTTTCAAGGATATATGATTATTTTGGTGCTAATTATGCCACAATCTTTAGCCGTGAAAAGGGTGACTTTGCCATAAAACTGTTTTGCATTGATCCTGCACCAATGTTGAATAAGCGAATGGAGAATGTAAAAAGCTCAATATTTTATTCAGCTACATTGTCCCCTGCCTCATATTATAAAGAAGTTTTAGGCGGTAACGAGAACGATGGCTATTTATCCCTCCCATCGCCTTTCCCACGGGAGAACCTCTATGTATATGTTGATAATACATTGTCAACAAAATATAGGTATCGCGATAGTTCTTTACCTCTTTTAATTGAACGCATACATGAATGTGTTAGTGTTAAAACTGGTAACTACCTGGTTTTCTTTCCTTCTTTTGTATATATGCAAAAGACAGCAAAATTGTACGCTCAATTATTTCCCAATGACAAACTCTTGATACAAGAAACTAATATGGACGAAGAGCAACGTTCGTATTACCTATCTCATTTTAATGAATTTGGGGAAAATACATTGATAGCCTTTGCGGTTATGGGGGGAATTTTCTCCGAAGGAATTGATTTAAAGGGCGAGAATTTATCAGGTGCGATAATTGTAGGGGTTGGATTACCACAAATATGTGAGGAAAGAAATATTATAAAAACATATTACCAAAAAAAGACCAGTAGAGGTTTTGATTTTTCATATACATACCCAGGTCTTAATAAAGTCCAACAGGCTGCAGGGCGCGTTATTCGTTCGGAAAATGATAAAGGGTTTATTATATTAATTGATGACAGGTTTACCACTCCTAATTATACAAAAATATTACCCTCGGAATGGTTTCCTTTAACAACTCCGAGGGAATGTAAAAATTTATCTACAGATTTAAAATATTTTTGGGATAATATAAAATAAAGTGCCATATAAAAATAGTCTTTTGGTAATACATTATTTAATTGGTGTAACACTTTCTCTTTCTACAAGTGTTACACCAAGAGTAGTTTTGTAAAAAATCCTCTTTCTGCTCTCAATTAGCTGAATAAGATTTTCTACTGCAAGACGACCAAGAGCATTTTTGTCAACATTTATTGTGGTAAGGTTTGGATCTGTAATTGTGCAAAAAGGCATATCATCAAAACCCACAATGGAAACATCATCTGGAATTTTTATATTGTTTTCTTTGAGTGCTTTCATTGCACCAAGTGCGATAATATCATTATCAGCAACAAAAGCCGTAGGTAAACTCTTCTTATAAGACAATATATTTATCATATCTAAATATGCTCCATCCATTGTTGGTAACAAAGGAATGACAAACTCACTGTTAGGTACTAAACCCTCTTCAGCTAAAGCTTTACAATACCCTTCATATCTTTCTTTAAAATTCTGAATGGGTACAGAACTCTTTAGATAACCAATTTCTTTGTGACCGTTTCTCAGCAAGACCTTTGTTGCCTTGTATAAACCGCTAATATTATCGATTACGACATAATTTGCATTGACATTAATAAAAAAACTGTCAAGTAACAAGACTGGTATATCTAATGATAAGAATGGTTTAAAATCCTGTTCTTCCATTTCTGTACCTAATAGTAGCATGCCATCAATTGCATTCTCATTAATCTCTTTCTGTATTAATTCCATATCTGAGCGATCGGATATGGACTTTATGATTAATTGATATGAATTATGTCTTGCTTTTGACTCGATACCTTCTATCAAAGCCTGAAAAAATGGGGTGTCACTGACAACTTTTGAATGCTTCTTGTAAATAGTAAGTTGCAGTTTTCCTTTATTCTTTAAATTAGCTCTTTTTAGCGGTGAGAGAGAATAGCCTAATTCTTCGGCTATTTTTACCACTCTTTCCCTTGTGCTTTGGCTAATACCTGGTTTATCATTTAAAACCATAGAAACCGTAGCTGTAGATACATTAGCTTTCTGTGCAATGTCGTTTATTGTGACCGCCAAAAACTACACCCTTTCCTCAATATTATCATTATATTAGCATATTAGTATGCCTGGTGCAATAAATTGTTGTATTAAAGAGTTTTGCGATGTAACTATAATACTTAGCTGGAATATTGAACTATTGTATCACTGGTATATTACTAAGTTTCTTATCAATTTCCTTCAAGATTTCTTCATCAAGAGTCAAAAGACCTTCGGTTATAAAATCACAAATGCTGCGTTCTCCTGCCATCATGGAAAACAACATCCACCCCGTCATTTCAGGTAGATATTGTGTCAAAATAGCAGTGGCTTCTTCACTTCTATACAACTCCTTAAGAGAAGTATTAACCCCATATATTTCTTTGTAGGGTTTATTTGGTTTATATGAAAAAGTATGTTCACCACTTTCAAGTTCATAGCTTTCTTGTAAGTCAGTTCCCTTAGTGTCGGGCAACACTAATTCGGCCGTGGTGTTGAACGGAACTTTAAAGTAAAAATCAACAGAACCATCCTCTTTAATATTCCATTTGCTTATGATTTTTCCTGCAGGTGACAAGAACTCTGCATTCATGGATTTTAACAGGTAATTAGGTTGCGGGCAAAGTTTAAATCGCCTAAATCCAGGAGAACTCTCTAACGGCTGTATGCCTGCTACATTTCTATACATCCACTCAACTATAGACCCATATGAATAATGGTTCAAGGAGTTCATCCCAGTATCACTTATTTTTCCGTCTGGAAGTATGGAATTCCATCTTTCCCATATGGTTGTTGCACCCATTGTTACAGGATACAGCCAACTCGGGTAATCCAAATTTGTAAGAAGCCTATAGGAAATATCGTTGCTTCCATATTCAGATAACACACGGCATAAATATGGAGTTCCAACGAAACCGGTACGTAGATGGTAATTTGTTTCCTTTAGTTTCTTTCTTAAATTAAAGGCAATTTTCTTTTTCCATTCATCAGGAACAATATCCATATACAATGCAACAACGTGAGCTGTTTGTGTATTTACTGCTAAACGACCATTAGGTGAAAAGTACTCTTTACGTATAGCTTCTTTGACTTCTTCAGATAAATTTTTATAAAATAAAGCATCGGACTCTTTATTTAAAATTTTTGCAGCTTTTGCAACTATGCTTGACGAAAAGCTATAAAATGAGCTGGCAAGAAAAGCAGGCTCGGTTCCACCAAAACGAAATAGTGGATCTTCTACATCAAGAGATAGCCAGTCTCCATAGTGAAAATCATTTACCCATAGTCTTTTTCCACCAGAAGCCTCGTCTCTGCTCCTAATATAGTCCACCCACCCCTTCATGCTATCATACTGCTGTTCTAGAATGGATATATCCCCATAGAATAAATACATATTCCAAGGAATAATTACCGAAGCGTCCCCCCATGCACAGGAACCATTTTGTTTTACATCATGCGCTGGGACAACAACAGGAACATTGCCGCCACGTGCCTTTTGCTCCTGTTTCAAATCATATAGATATTTATCAAAGAAAGCATAAACGTCCATATTAAAAGCAGCTGTTCCTGAAAAAACTTGTGCATCCCCTGTCCAGCCCATTCTTTCGTCCCTTTGAGGACAGTCGGTTGGAACATCGAGGAAGTTACCTTTTTGCCCCCATAATGCATTTAAGAATAATCTATTTACCAAAGGATTGTCAGTTGTAATGTTACCTGTTTGTTCCATATCAGAGTATAGAACAAGACCAGTAAAGTCTTCTAGATTAACGTCGCCCTCCCATTTTGTCAGTTTCACATATCTGAACCCATAAAATGTAAAATAAGGACGTATCTTTTTCACTTCTCCATCCGATATATATCTGTACTCGCATTTAGCTGTGCGCAGATTGTCTCTGTAGAAGTTTCCGTCTTGTAATACTTCACCAAACTGGAGCATAATCTCGGTACCTTTAGGAGCTCTATTTGTGAACTCAAGCCATCCCACCATGTTCTGCCCCATATCTATAACAGTTTCACCTGCAGGTGTATGAATAATCTCTACAGCATTTATACGTTCTTTTATTTTGGTTGCAGGGCTTCTTCTTGGTTCAAGTTTTTTAGTATCTATATCAATTAATTTAACATTATAAACATTATCATCACTAAAAGTATCATCGAATATTTCACCGTCAAAAATATTACTATCCACTACTTTTGATCGACGTGCTTTCCAATTTGTATCGCTCACGATAATTTCTGTACTGCCATCGTCATACTCAACATGCATCTCACAAATCAATGCAAACTTGTCTCCATATTGAAACAATTGTCTTCTATTTAGCCCATATCGGCCTTTGTACCATCCATTTCCGAGAAAGACTTCAATATTGTTGTTACCCTTCTTAAGTAGATTAGTTATATCGTATGTTTGATAAGGTAGCCATTTATCATATGCTACAAGTCCTGGAGATAAATACTCGCTACCTGCTTTCGCACCATTTATTGCAAACTCATACACTCCCAATCCACAAATATAAACTCGTGCATTGGATACTTCTTTTTTAACACTAAAATCCGAAAATACTACAGGGTGATATGAAGAGTCAAAGTCTGGTGTAACCCATTTTGCCTGCCAGGTTTCATTCATTTTGGGCGTTTCAAACCAAGCAGCATCACTTGTAACTACGCTTCCATCATCTGCCCAAACCCGAACTCTCCAATAATATCTTGTCCTGGGTTTTAGCGTAATGTTTAACGGATAGCATATGCTGTCAATATCCGTTCTTTTTCCACTATCAAATATAAGGCTTCTAAAATCTATCTCAGTGGAAACCTCTATTTGTGCAGCTACTTGTCGTTTTGCACTTTCAGATTCCACCATCCACGACAATCTTGCGTTGTTGCTAAATGAAAAGCCTAACGGGTTTTTAATTCTGTTTGTCATTAAGTTAAAAATTTTCATCGTTAAAAACTCCTTAATAAATTAATTTTTTAACCTTTAATTGCGCCACTTGTCATGCCCTCAACAGTAACAACGGAAGCAGTTTACTTCCGTTGTCATAATATGATTGTTAAAAATATGATCGTAGTTAACAATGTCTATAAACTTCCCACCCTAAATATTTGCTTAATGCTTCTTCAACAATATCAGCTACATGTCCGCGAACCATTGAAACATGATGCTCATAGCCTTGTTCGCAAATCACATGCATTAAATCCTGAAGATTAGGTACGCTACATACTGCAGGTCCTCCGAAAGTATCAAGAGGCTTATCTACAAACTCGCCCTCACCAACATATGCACGAATTGTTCCGTTGACATCATCAGTAGCTATTTTACAGAATGTCATAGGTCCTGGTTTTACTTTACCCACACATGAACCGAAGCAATTTTCATATCCAAGTTGTGTTCCTAATATATCCAAAACACCAACTGCAGGTTTACACCCCATAAAAGAAGCTGGATAGTTTGAGCAATGGAAATTTATACAGGTATTTCTATCATCACCGTAATTATTATTCCAATCCAAATAACCGGCTGGCTCTCCTGCTGCTGAAGAAAGTGCATACATTGTGAGCGCTCCTGGAACATCCATTTCACAAGCGTGAGGAATACCCTTTTCACCCATCATACTCATTGCAAGGCAAGATGCACAACCAAATTGGTTTTGAAGCACATTCCAGCATTGAACAGCTGCACAATCTGCGTCATGTAAGTTGAGCGAGTTTTCAAGAGCAATTTGGAAGCGTGCTAACTTTTCAACCTTTTCAGTGGCTGCATCTTTTGGAATATTTGCGTATGAACTTATTTCTGCAATAGTTTCTTCAAGTCTATCCTTATCATCAAAGTTTTCAGCATCTGAAATTAAATTACCAATATCTTCTACTAAAACAGATATTCCGTTTATTTGTAATAGTTTTTCTGAGTAACGTACAGTCTGGAAAGCACCTGGCCGCGTACCGACTGCAAGTATACGCGCTTTACGTAAATTGTTTACCGTCTTACACAATTTCTCAAAACGGTTTATATCATCGGTAAATTCGTCACTTTCGATCTTGCATGTATGTAATTTCGTCAATGTGTATTTAATACCATATTGTTTTAAATTGTTGCATACTGACAGCTTACCACAAAACGCATCACGCCTATGCTCTACATCCAATAAATGCAAATCATCGTCACAAGCTTGAACAAGAACGGGTACGTTAAGGCCTGCTTCATGAATTGCTGTAACTACTCCAATCTCATCTCCAAAGTTTGGCAGTATTACAATAATACCTTCAATTCTTTCACTATTCTTCTTAAATAAATCTGCACATATTTTTCCATGTTCGTACGATTGTACTGCACCATAAGGCATTGAATCTTTATCTACCATCACAAATTCATGCCCCATCTGCGTAAGCTTGTTGGAAATTAGCTCTCTTGCTTCTTCTGCAAGCCACCCTGGAAAAAAACCTCTTGTTGTAACAATCACTCCAAATACAGACATATCTTTTCAACCACCTTTCAAGCTTTTTTTACAAGAGCACGGTTGATAGCATCACTCCAGCCCTTTTTATTCTTTATTCTATCTTCTTCCATCATTGATGGATAAAACTCCGCTAAAACCCGGCGTTTTTGCTTAATTTCATTAACGCTTTTCCAAAAGTTAGTAGCTAAACCAGCCATATTTGCACTTCCTAAAGCTGATAATTCCTCCACTTCAGGGACTACTACGTTTGTATTAGAAATATCTGACTGAAACTGCATCAAAAACTTATCCCTGGTAGGTCCTCCGTCAACTCTCAACTGCGTTAAAGGAACACCAGAATCTTTTTGCATTCGTTCTAAAATATCATTTATCTGGTATGCAATTGATTCTTCAGCAGCGCGTACTATGTTTTCTCTTTTAGTACCTAATGTAAGTCCTGTAATAATTCCCTTTGCTGAATCATCCCAGTATGGTGCGCCAAGACCAGTAAAGGCAGGAACAAAATATACTCCACCATTATCACGGATTTGGGACGCAAGTATACCCGATTCTTTTGGGTTTGAAATATAATTAGTTTGAACAAGCCATTCTATAGTTTTTCCTGTAGAATTGATATTACCTTCAAGTACATAAACTGTTTCGTTGGACGTTACCCATCCGACAGATGTTACAATTCCACTGTCTGAATAAACGAGTTTATCTCCAATGTTCATCATCACCGAAGATCCCGTTCCATACGTGGCTTTTGTCATCCCAACATCAAAACAGTTTTGTCCAAAAAGTGCTGCATGGGAATCACCCATTACACCACTTATGGGTATGCCTTCAGGAATAAAGTCATCACATTGAGTATATCCAAAGATAATATCAGAAGGTTTTATATCTGGCATCATTTTTTTTGGGATTTCAAAAATCTCTAATAACTTCTCATCCCAAACCAAATTGTGCAGATCCATTAATAGGGTACGACTGGCATTTGAAAAATCTGTAGCATGAACCTTACCACCTGTAAGGTTCCATATAACCCAAGAATCTATGGTGCCAAATTTCAATTTTCCTGATAAAGCCTTGTTTTTTGCATCCTTCACGTTATTCAATATCCATTGAACCTTAGGAGCCGTAAAATAAGGTGAAAGATGAAGACCGGTTTTTTGATATATGTATTCTGGGATTTTGGGATCTTTAGCTATCTGATCACATTGTTCCTTTGCTCTGGGACATTGCCAAACAATCGCATTGTATATAGGTATTCCAGTTTCACTATCCCATACCATTCCTGTTTCTCGCTGATTGGTAACCGCAATTGATGCTATTTCATCCCACGAAGCATCACCTTCAATCATTACCCTTGAAATAGCTTTTTTACTATTTTCATATATTTCTTCGGGATCATGCTCAACCCAATCAGGACGAGGATTTATCTGCTCATGTAAAATCGTTACACGGTGATGCAAAGTGCAGTCCTTAGTGAATAAAATAGCTTTTGTACCTGATGTGGACTGGTCTAATGCAAGTATATATTTTTTTGCCATCGTAACTCACCAACCATTTTTCTTTATATTAATTAGCTTTTCTGCTTCTTTACACAAGTTTTCAGCACTAATGCCATAATGGGCAAAAACCTCTTTTGATTTCCCCGGTATGGCTGGTTCGTCGGGTATACCCATTATCTTCATCGGCACAGGACAATTCTGCACTACCACTTCTGCCACGGCAGCACCAAACCCACTCAAGATACTGTGTTCTTCAATCGTCATTATTGCACCAGTTTCTTTTGCAGCTTTAATAATGCACTCTTCATCTATGGGTTTTATTGTATGCATATTTATTACTCTGCATTTTATGCCCTCTTTTTCCATTAATTCTGCAGCATCCAATGCAGTTTTTACTGTCTCACCGAAAGTTAAGATTGATAAGCTGTCTCCCTCTTTAAGAGTAACAGCTCTACCTAGTTCGAACCCATAATCGCATGACGAATAAACATCTTCAACAGGATTTCTACCTAGACGCATGTATGCTGGGCCCTTGTATTCAGATAGAACTCGGGTCATGTTTTCGGCTTCAAATCTGTCAGCTGGAACTACAATCATAATATTTGGTATTGCTCTTAAAAGTGCTATGTCCTGTAGTGAATGGTGGGACATTCCAAGTGCGCCATAGCTTATACCTGAGCTTATACCAAGAAGTTTTACATTTGTATTAGAATAAGACACGTCAACTTTAATCTGTTCAGCAGATCGAGTGGTTAGAAAACATGCTGGTGACGCTACGAAAGGCTTTTTTCCGGAATGGGCAAGTCCTGCTGCAACCCCTACAATATTCTGTTCTGCAATTCCTATCTCAATTAATCTTTCTGGATATTTTTCTGCAAAGGGTTTCATGGATGCAGAACCTCTTGAATCACTGCATAAAACTACTATGTCTTTATCACTTTTAGCAATCTCAATGAGTGTTTCACAAACAACTTGCCTATTATGTATTTTATTCATGAAAGCACCTCCAGCATTTTATCCAACTCTTCACAAGCCATTTTATATTGGTCAGCGTTCATTACACCATGGTGCCATGAAGCATTATTCTCCATGAAGGATATTCCTTTTCCTTTTATGGTTTCAGCAATGATTAGAGATGGCACTCCATCTATTTTATTTTCTTTAGAAAGGGCGTTACAAATTGAAGGAATGTCATGACCGTCTACAACAGAAACATTCCAACCAAAGCTTTTCCATTTATCTTCCAGAGGAGTTAAAGCCATAACATCTTCAGTTTTGCCAGTTATTTGTAGTCGGTTTCTGTCGATTATTGCCACAAGATTGTCCAACTTGTAATTTGCTGCAGCCATAGCTGCCTCCCATACCGAGCCCTCAGCTAATTCACCATCCCCCATAAGAACAAAAACACGATAATCTTTATTATCCATTTTACCAGCTATAGCCATCCCAACACCAATAGATAGACCATGTCCCAATGCACCAGTGTTCATCTCTATTCCCGGAATTGCTCTATTTGGGTGACCTATAAAATCCGAACCAAATTGTGAATATGTTTGTAATCTCTCTTTGTCAAAAAATCCTCGATCAGCAAGCACACAATAGTAAGCATCAATAGCATGGCCTTTACTAAGTATAAACCTATCACGTTCAGACCAATGAGGGTTCTTAGGATCTATTTTCATTACTTCATAATATAGAGCAACAAGAATATCTGTTTCTGAAAGAGAGCCGCCTATGTGCCCAGCACTGGTTCTGTAGACTATGTCAACTATATCCCTTCGTATCTGAGCTGCTTTTTTTTGCAAGTTTACATTTTGACTTATTTTTTTATTCATATATGTACTTGCACCTCCGTCCTTTATCAACTCGGTATTCAAATAAAAAAAAATATCATAGAATTGATGGTTGATTCTTATCTCGTGAAATATATCACTTACACGAGTAAATCACTTAAATGTCTGATGTTCATATAAGAAAAAGATTTTACTTAATTTGTTTACTAAACTTTATAAGTTAATTATAGTCAAGTTTAAGAAATGTGTCAACGTTTAATATAAAAAGCATTTTACTATAAGACATTTTTGAGCTCGGCTGTACAATGCTTTGTCGATACACGGAAATTTTTAGATGTTACATTTATTATTAAATTATTTAAGTTATTTAAATGAAGCGCTACTAACAGCCTACTTAATTATTTAAATTGTTGAATATAAAATCTTTACTTAAATGCTATAGGAGCAATATTCTCATTTTACCAAACTCTATATTGTCCCAAGCAAAGAAAGGTATTAGTCGCGCTAATAAGAAAAGAGCTAATGAAGTTTTTATCTTTCTATAATTAATGCTACTTTTCCACTCATTGCAGAAATAAGTCTTCTTTCAACCTCATTCCAGTTGACAAGTTGCCACCAAGCATTCACATAATCCGATCTTCTGTTCTGATAATCCAAATAATACGCATGCTCCCAAACATCACATACAAGGATTGGAATACCACTCCATTGTGTTAAGTTTTGATGTTTTTCTGCCTGTAATATTTCCATTCTACCCCATGTGGGTTGCCATGTTAAAATACCCCAACCAGACGCCTCAACATTTTCTGTTGCGAGTGTAAATTGATTCTTCATAGCCTCTATACTTCCAAAATACTGATTTGCATATGATACAGTCCTCTGTCCAGGTTGTCCTCCAGTGCCAACAGGAGCCATAATTGTCCAATATATACTGTGCAAAATGTGACCTGAACCATTATAAGCAAGTTCATTTTCCCAATACTTAATATACTCGATATTATTTGTTTTACGTGCCTGTTCAAGATATAGCTCTGCCCTATTTAAGCCATTCACATACGCTTTGTGGTGTATATCATGGTGTATTCTTAATGTTTCAGCACCGATGACAGGTTCTAGTGCCTGATACGAGTATGGTAATGGTGGTAGTTTATGCATTCCTGGCATAACATACATATACAACACCCTTTCAATGAGAGATTATGTTACCTATTTTATAGTATGAATCAAAATGTTTTTTGTTCGCTTATATTAGAATGTTAGTTACAATTTGATAAAAAATAAAAGGGCCAAGAAAATGACCCTTATTACTAACATAAAATAGAATTGATAATGCTATAGAGCAGAAAATTCTGATGCCTTTCACAAATTAACGTATTTCAAATTATATTATTCTTTTTATTTCTTTTTGATAAATAACTTCTAAAATTATATCAGCTCGGTAAGCATCAAAAAGGTCAAACCTTGCCCATAGGCTGTCGGAGCAATGGGTATCTTTTTATAGAACTCTAAATCCTTACCCATACCCGTTCCATAAGATACACCTTGAACCATACCACTTTGATCTATTTTAGAAATAACTGCGTGGGCTGCTTTTCTCCCGTATTCCAAGTACTCTTCACCAACAATACCTAAGCGCACTCCTTTTAGGATCCCGTATGCAATACCTGCTGTTGCCGAAGTCTCATAGTATGTTTCTTCAACATCCAGTAGGGTGTTGAAAAGACCATTCTCGCCCTGATATTTTATCAGCTCTTTAACTTGGTCTATCCACGAAATCGTTATAAACCTTGATACAGAGTCATTTACTCCATATATATCAAGAAACTCCACAACGCTTGATGTAAACCAACTGTTTCCTCTTCCCCAAAAAGCGTCTGCATAATTGTGCTTACCATCAAATGTCCAACCATGATAAAACAGACCTGTCTTTTTGTCTTGCAAATATTTTATATGGAAGAGAAATTGAAATCTTGCCTCATCTACATACTCATCCCTATTGAGCACTTTTCCAGCTTTTAATAAAAACAAAACAGTCATAAAGAGGGTATCATCCCAAAGTTGTTCATAATGCCTGTTTAGAACTGTCATATGTTGCATACCACCATATTGAGTACGAGGCATTTCATTCATTACCCAATCTGCCCACATGTTTATATGAGGAAGATACTTTTCATTTTTTGTTTCCTCATAAAGGCACGTCATAGTCAGTGCCGGGCATACAGTGTTGACATTTTTATGAGGAGTGGGTTTGGACAGTTGAAAATCATACCATTCGGTTAGGTAATCTAAGTATTTGGTATTATTTGTCCTTTTATAGACCTTGTACATACTATAAAGGGCTACACCAGTAGGCCACTCCCAATTATCCATATGTAAGTGGTCATATAAACCTTCTCTCTCCTTATTGTTTACTAACATACCTACTACCTTGTCGGCAAGTTCAAGCATTTCAACATTTACTGACATAAAAACCACCTTTCTTCTTCTATATTAACCTTACTTTAAATGTCTTGCTAACGGTAAGCCAATCTCCTTCATTCCTTTAACCACAAGCCCTGCAATTTCATATGCTCCATCATCATTAAAATGGGTGTCATCTTGAGAACCATCGGGGTAATTTTCTGATTCTCCAGGCTTTAAATAAAGAAATAATCTTTTTGACTCTTGTTCACCTAGCATTTTATAATAATCCTCACTTAACGCTGTGAGATCAATAAATGGCACATCAAATTCTTCACAAATCTCTTTTACAGCTTGAGGATAAGCACCATGTGTAGGATAGAATTGACTAAATTCATTAAATCTTCTACGATTAACTGGGGACAAAAGAACAGGCGTAGCGCACTTTTGTCGAGCACCGTCAATATAGCGCTTTAAGTATGACTGATATGTTCCAAAAGGATCTGCATACACCCCATTCAATTTTTCATCATTGTGACCGAATTGAACAAGTAGTGTATCCCCAGCCTCAATGCGGTTTAAAATCTGGTCAAGTAGTCCTTCATCTATAAAACTTTTTGTGCTTCTTCCGCCAAGAGCATAATTATGAACATGTACATAATCCTTAAAATACCTTGGAAGCATTTTGCCCCAACCTTCCTGTGGTCTATAGGACGAAGCGCAGTTTTGCACTGTTGAATCTCCTGCTATATAAATACCCACCTTTGAATCGAGCATATCAGTTACCTCCATCTGTAAGATAATCCAATAGTTTTGCGTATTCCACTCCTGCAAGTAAAACAATTCCAGTTCCATGTGTATCATTTAACTGCCAGCCAAGATCATTTACATAGTAGTCCTCAGAAAATGAAAAACCTGATCCTTTGCAAATTCCATATACATTACCACTGGTATCTATAGCCTCACGGCATAAGCCTTTCCATGCTTTACGCACCGATTCGGTGTATTTATATTCTTCTTTGAGCCACCCATTGCGTACACCTCTTGAAAAAGCACATATAAACATGGATGTACATGATGATTCGGGGTAAGATTCATGATTGGTTAAAACCTGATGCCATAGGCCCTTTTCATCCTGAAGAGCAAGATATCCTTTACATAACTCGTTAAAATTATGGATTAGCTGTTCCCTTAAATCATGTTCTTGAGGTAAGAAGCTTAATAGTTCAGAATATGAGAAGGCAACCCATCCATTACCACGTCCCCATGATACTTCAGTGGCCCTTTTGTGTTTAACATCATAAACATGGGACATTATTTTTTTATCAGACCTATATAAGTACTTGTGATATAAAACTAACTGTTTTGCTGCATCGTCTATATATTGTTGTTGACCAGTCATTTTGTAATAACGGCAAAGAAAAGGAATACTCATATATAGATCATCTGCCCAGATTGTTTCATCCATTAACAGATGTGCTGGATTTACACGGTACAGCGTACCATCTGGTAACCTGTCTAGTTTATTGGCAATAAAGTCTGCAATATAATCTGCTATTTTTACATAATCATAACTAATATCTCTATCGTCTCTATCTTCGTTATCATGCTCTATATCTTCTCCTATTTCTTCCAACTCTTTAGAAGTTTCAAGCATTAGAGAACCAAAAGAACCGCAATCATCCAGGGTGCTGATTGTAGAAAGGAGGTTGTGCAGACTTGCCGCTCCATACTTTTCTTTGTCCCATAGAGCATAATCGAAATATCGTGTACACATATGTACATGTGATGTGGCATAGTCAATAAGAGCCTTGTCATGTAGATATCGACCTGTTTCAATAAGACCGTATAGCGTCACTCCTAATGGATAATTCCAATGACCATATAATTTATTGTCATTAAAAGGTCTTATAACTGTATGCGGTTTATCAAGTCTCCAGTATACTCTGTTATCTTCAGCTCCAAAAGGTTTATCTGTTTTATAAAGATTATCAGGCTCTAACTTAGTTGAAAGAGGAATTGGACCTGCATAAACCCATTCTTCATCCGTACCCATTACTTTCAAAGGGTTAATATACTGAATTTTTCTACCGTCGAAAAAACAATCTGCTGCAAATCCCCAATCTTTTTCACTACATTCATTTATTACTAAAATATTATGATATCCACATTTCAAACAAGTTTGTAACTCAAAATCTTTCGATGCTTCAGAATTGAAAACCAGAGATTTGTCAATGTAAATCTTAATAGGCCCTGAATTTCTACCCTTTATAATGTATTCGCCACTTTTTTCAGCGAATACTGTTGTCCATCCAATAGCTTTGCAGTTTTTTCTCAGTGAATACATTCTCATCATTTGACCCATGGTCTCTTCTTCAGGCAACCATTTATTGATTGGGTACCACGTAACACCAGTTTCTTCTTCTTTCATCCCAACCTCTGGAAGCTGAGCCAATGGCTTGTTCAAAGGGAGAGTATACAGCCATCCCCTCTGTGATTGTCTGTCTTGTGATGGAATAATAAAACTCTGCGGTCGGTTTCTTGATGATATGGCACTTAAAGTACCTCCGCAACCAGTATTAGTGCGAATGAACCTTAATACAAAATTATTCCAACCCTTTTTCAATTGAACAGAAAAAGTCGTTGAAATATCTCTCATTCTTTCTATTAAAACATTAGGCTTGAATACTCTTTGTCCGTTGCAATATATTATGACAGGTCCAAAACAACTAATTTCAAAGGTCATGTTCATATCATGGTCACTGTAGAGTTTACTCCATGCATATACACTGCTTTCGAGAGGCGACAGTGGATACAGGTCATGAAAATCAAAAACGAATCTATAATCGTTATCCTGTCTTATACCATTTTTCTGGTATGCATAGTAAGATACATCATATGAAGGATTTTGACCGATATAGCGACTAGCAACAGTCTTTAGAACAGTGTTGATATCCTGAGTCATTGAGAAAATGGCATGTTCGTTATCAAAATAATAGCCCATGTACAATATCCCCCTTATCAAACTACCTCGATTTGCATAAAATATAGAAAATTAGAACAAAAAAGCCTAATCTGAATAATTATTAAGTAAATATACCTTTATAAAGCATGTCTACTAAAATATTACCTTATATTATGTAGTTGTTCAATGGTATATCAATACCGTTTATTAGGGATATTTACAAAAAGAGCTATCACTCTCCTCTTACTTTGCTTTTATTGTTATTGTATGATCGAAATTAGTATAATCGGTCATATATAGAATGTAACTTAGCTCATTGGTTGAGTCTTCTGAATACCCACCTCTTATAAACTCGTGGGTTGCAAATCCTCCTGAAATAACAAGATTGTCATTATTCTTTGTAAAATGAAATTTGCCATTTTTAAGTATCATACCGTTATTTCCCTTGGTTTCAATTATAAAATTATCTGCGTACAGCTTTCCAGATACAGGCAGACTTATCTCCACTCTTATTGGAATCCTGTCAATCCCATTTGTTTTTATACGGACATCAATGCCATCATTAATATCAGTGATCTCTACGATAATTTCAGTGAAACTATTTATTAGTAACTCTCTGCTTGCATTATCCATCTGCCACCAATCTTGTGTTTCAGGCTCATGCTTGAAGGGCATATAATACCAGCCATCTGCTTTAAATTTCATTATATAGGTATTTTCTTTGTGTACTATATGGTCTGCTCTAAAGTTTCTATGTTGAAAATAACTAACACCTATTTTCATTCCCAACCTTGTTGCGTTGTTTTGAAAAAATAAAAAGTTATTCTCGTTTTGTAAAAGTGAATATGTAATGTTTCCTTTGCGAGCCCTAACCAGACCAGAGTATGGAAAGTATTTATTATATTGGGTTGGAAAGCCTTTGTTTATCAATTCTATATCCTGCATCCAGTCATAAAGCATAAATAAATGAAGGCAATCAATAGAATAGTCATTGTTTTCAATGGCATTTAATATTATTTGATGGGCAGCTGCACTAAATTTATCTCCGTTATTTTTGCTCTTTTGAGACATATACAAGAACTGGTAGAAATACTTAGCTCCATATTCTTTTCTTCCTTTATCCTGTCTTAATGAGTTCTCTGTAAATATTGTTCCGTCAGCATCTATCATCATTAGCATCATATTAAGGTTCCGATCCACATACTCGAGATACTTTATGTCTCCTAATTCCTCAGAAAGCATTATCATAGCTGTATTAACAACTGCATTATAGTTTCCAGAGGATCTCTCTGAGTATTCGCCATCCTCAGTACAATCAATAGGCTCAATGAAATATTCATTCATTCTGTCAATACAGCGCTCAACAAGGCTTTTATCTTCTATGATATTTGAGCAAGCTGCAAGCCCAGCCGTTATCGCCCAACGATGATTTGGAGTATGAAAACCACCTGTTATTAAGGCATTAGCTGCACAATATATGATGGAATATAATTTGTTTTTTATATGTTCCATACTATTTACGCTATCATACTTTTCAATTAGCCAATATGTATAAGTTAGTCTCTTTAAAATAAAAGCAGTATCAGGTGCACTTTTGAAATTACAGCTTGCATAATCAAAACTACCATCTTCACGCTGATATTTCTTTATAAAGTCATATGCAAGAGATATTCTATCAAGAAGTGATTTACTACTATAAAAATTACTTTTTGGATTTAGGTATGCAGCAATAGCAGTACAGCAGGAATAAACCGTCATTTTTACATCTATAAATGGCCCTTCAATTGAACCATGGTCGGGTCTGTTCTTATCCATTACCTGATTACTAATGAAATAATTAGTTTTCTTATCTGCACTTTCAACAATATAATCGTAATACTTTTTCATAAACCCTCCTGACTCATTGACCTAGTAAAATTATTCTTACTTAATGATTCATAATTCCGTGAGATTTAATAGTTTACTTTATATTAGTTCTTATTCTCAATGTCTTTATTTCAAAGGGCCTAAACAGAAGTGACATTTTGTTGTTATGAGTTGATATTTCTCTTTTCTTTTCCTCTAGCATATTTGTCTCCCATACCTTCGCAGCACAAATATAAGTCGATATATCGCATGCCGATGTGGTGCCAGTACTTTCATATAGTCTAAGTATTATATCACCCGAGCGATCTTCAGCAAGTTTTACAGATTCAATGATAATATTTTTCATATCGACATAAAATAGCTGTTTATCTCCCGCATCTCCTTCTATAAGTAACACAGGGGAATTTAAATTATAGGCTTCTCTAATAACATCACTTTGCGAAAAAGCACCATTCCACAGATATATTGAGTAAGTGAATTCATGTATTCCTCTGTCTGCTGTCATATCTGGTACAAGTGCAGATTTTAGCAAAGTAAGATTAATGCTGCCACCAGACACATTAACACCGTACTTGCAGTCATTTAATATTGCAAAGCCTCTATTTGCTTCAGCTATCGCTGTCCATTTATGATTGCATACTTCAAACCTATCTGCATCGTATTGTCTTGACTTATGATTAGGTCTTTTTATATACCCAAACTGTATCTCGTGTAGCGCTTCATTTGTATGTATGTTAGTTGGAAAATTCACTTTCAATAGCTTGTGGTCTTCTGCCCAGTCTATCGTGGTTATAAAATCAAGCCTTCGACTCTTGCTACTTAAAATAATCTCCTGCGTCATCAACGAGTTATTTAGCTTTCTTTTCACCTTTATACTAGCAACATAGTCACCTTGACATAGCACCTCAATTTTTGCACTTGTATCCAATACCACAGGAACACTTTCATACATGCTGTCAATGTCCCAAGCGTCGTAATATGCAGTTACATCCCGATACATCTTAAAGTCATTACACAGTCCTGCAGTATAATCAAATCCAGTTTGTTTATCAAGTATCTGTGTGATTTGACCTACTTTATTAAAGCTTACATGAAGATATTCGTTCTCCAAATAATACTCTTCACCAGTTTCGCCAGTAATAGCACCACTTGTTTCGTTTTGAGCTCTCATGTCTGCATCCAATGCTTTTCCTATGGTTTCAACTTCTTTTTTTTCCTCGGCCAATAAATCGTCATTTAGGGATGTAGCCTTTTTAATTATATTATATTCGTCTCTTAACGGCTCAATGGTTGTCCACCCACATGAAGGTATTCTCACTTTTGCATGTGGCGTATCAGATATGTATTGAACAGGTATTATTCTACCATCATATATTCTAACTGATTTCGTACCAGTTGGTAGGGCAATTACTTCTTCTCTCTCCCAAGATAATGAGTTAAATATTGATATTTTATTGCTCTTGCTTGTTAGAGCTGAAAAAGCTTCATGCTGTATAGCCTTGGCTGTATCAATAACTTTCTTGTAATCAGCTTCTGCCTCTTCATGTACCCTTTTAATAGAAGTACCTGCAAGTATATCATGGAATTGATTGAATAACACAATCTTCCATAAACTTTCCAACTCATCATAAGGGTATTCTGTTTGCTCAATCTGGTTTGATATAGCAAGCCAGAATTCACATTCTCTTAATGCAAACTCAGATTTTCTATTTCCTTTCTTTGTCTTTGCTTGACTTGTATATGTACCCCTATGCGCTTGGAAATATAGTTCTCCAACATATTTGTTTTTGGGTAGTCCTTGTTTTTCAATATCTTTGAAGAATTCATTGGGCTGGCTCATTTTCGTTCTCGGTACTCCCTCAAGATCACCAAGTCTTCTGGCATATTCTACATGATACCTTGTAGGTCCTCCACCGCCATCACCAAAACCAAAGGGAAATATGAACGTTGAAATATCTTCCTGCTGTTTCCTATGTTCTTCCCACTTTTGTATAATCATCTCGGGATCTAGATGAGAGTTGTTTCTGTGGTGTATGTGGGTTAATATACTTGTTCCGTCAATACCTTCCCACATAAATATATTATACGGGAAAGGATCTGCGTCATGATAATTGCGTACTATTTTTTGTGTTGAAAAATATTCAATACCGCAACCTGTAGCAATCTGAGGAAGTGCAGCAGAAAACCCAAAAGTATCAGGAAGCCATAAAAGTTTGCTTTCTATACCAAGCTGTTGGCTAAAAAACTTTTTCCCATAAACAAACTGCCTTATGAGGCTTTCACCTGAAGGTAAATTCGTGTCGGGTTCTACCCACATACCACCTTCTGGCATTATTTGCTTCTGCTCAACTTTATCGAGTACGCGCTTATATAACTGTGGATAGTGTTTTTTTAACATTTCAAACAAAGGCGGTTGTGTTATAAAAAATTTGTACTCAGGATATTCGTCCATCATTTCTAGTTGGGTAGACATTGTGCGACCAATTTTCCTCTCAGTTTCCTTCAATGGCCAAAGCCACGCTAAATCAAGATGTGATTGACCAAAAATATACATAAGAGGGCTGGTTGAACCATTTACACATTTAAGAAGTGGAGCAAGTCTTTCTCTGCAAGATTTAAATGTACTAATTCTTTTTTCATATGGAAGCTCAAAATCCACAATCAACGTAAAATCTTTCAATGCTTTTGATATTTCCTGAGCTCGCAATGATTTACTGTCGATTCTTATCATAACTTTATAAAGGGTGGTTACATCTATGAATAGTTGGAAGGCCTCTTCTTCCCAAATACCGAACGAGCTTACACCCATTTGAGCTTGATGGCCTTCTGGTTCGGGCACAGCAACCCTACCGGGTGGGGTTGGACCAATGTTCTCAATCCGCGGGCCATGTCCTGCATAGCTTTCTATGACAATATCATATGTATTATTTGGTATCCCCGAATTTGTTAGGGTAATTTCTTCATGAGCATGATCTATTGAGCATGATACTTTACCGTTTATATATACAATACTCTCAGCTCCAGTATCGGGTTTTACAACAATACGTTTGCCAAGTGCAGCATCAGGAAGTGTAATAGTTCCTTTAAACCAGCCATACTCCCATTTTGCTCCCCAACTTGCACCTGGACTCATTGGAGAAAAATTACTATTTATAGCTTCATCATAAGTCAATAAATCATATGTAGTAAAACCTGACAGTTCAATTTCCCCTAAAGGTATATAGAAATGATTTAATAGTTCTCTAATCCAAAGTTTTATTCTTTGTCCCCATTCCTTTTGATACGGATATTCCTTAAAACCAAATAAGTACTTCTTCACTTCACTGTTCAGCTTAGTTATTTCCATGTTTTCCTCCTAAGACATTACACTGCCACATCAGTCTACTACCCCATAATATTATAAGTAAATGCAAGATTAGTTTTTCTGCGATACTATAAATTATCAAAGATAAACGGTCTCGGCTTTACCCGACTGTAGAGATTTTTTAGCAGCTTGAGCAATCAATACAGAAATAAGTCCGTCCACACCGTTCACTGGTGGTTTTTTGTTATGTAATATACAATCAATAAATTCCCCAATTTCGTTTATAAAGGATTCCTTATACCTTTCAAGAAAAAAGTATTTTGGTTTCTCAGATAAAACACCATTTTTGTCACTTAGAACAGCAAGAGAATTGATCTCATTTGATACTGTTATACATCCCTCCGAGCCAAAGACCTCTATACGCTGGTCATATCCGTATACTGCCTTTCTACTATTATCTATAATACCAATAGCACCATTTTCAAACTTTAACACCACAGCCGCGGTATCTATATCACCTAAATCAGCTATTGATTTGTCCACCAACGTATCGCCCGTCGCATATACTTGTATTACCTCACTGCCAGATAAGTATCTTGCCATGTCAAAATCGTGAATTGTCATATCCATAAAAAGTCCACCCGACACTTGTATATATTCCGGTGTAGGCGGCTCAGGATCTCTTGATGTTATTTTAACAACATGTACCTTTCCTATTTTTCCCTCTCTAACAGACTCATATGCTCCTCTGAAATTCTTATCAAACCTTCTATTAAAACCCACCTGAAAAACTACTCCTGCCTCTTTCACACAGTTGAGAACCTCTTTTATTCTATCTGGGTCCATATCAATAGGTTTCTCACAGAAAATATGTTTCCCAGCTTTTGCAGCCTCAATTGAAATTTGTGCATGGGTATCGGTCGGAGAGCATATCAAGATAGCATCAATCATTGGATCATTTAATATATCTTTATAATCTCCAGTTAGATTCTCAATTCCAAGACCATTGGCCCACTCTGATAGATTTTTGTAGAAAAGATCAGAAATAGCTGCTATTTTAACATTTCTATGATAAGCCACAATGTTCTGTGCATGTAGCTTCCCAATTCTTCCTGCGCCAATAATACCTATATTTAATATTTTTTCCATGTTAACCTCCATTTTCATTTAATCTCGTATAAAACAAGATTAAAGTTTTAAGAGCATTTTGGGTTAAATATTTCGCATCCAATGTACAATTCTTGTGGTATGTATTAGAATTTCTTCAAAATATTGCACAGCAAATACTTATCATGGTTATACTGCAGAAGTCTTGTAAAAAATGCTAACTGTCTGTCTCTTAATTTCTGTATAACGAGATTACCCAGATATATTAAGGGATTTTATGTATTTAAGTCCCTCAACTGAGGCAATTTCTGGTTCTGGCCAGGGTAAATATTCAAAAGCAGCGTAACCATCGTAATTAATTTCATTAAGTGTTTTTAGTATGCCCGCAAAATCTATGTGCCCTGCTCCCGGTCTTCTTCTGTTACTATCTGCAAAATGCATATGACCAAGAAAATCTTTGCACTCCTTTATGCTGTCATACATGCCAGTTAGACCGTGTTCTTCAATATTCATATGGAATGTATCAAGAAGGATTTTAATTTTGTTACTTCCGAGTTTTTTAATAAAATCACGCATTTCGATTGAAGAATTGTGGAAATTGTTTTCATATCTATTAACTGGTTCTAAAAGAATTGTTACTCCTTTTTTCTCAGCGTAATCGGCTAATAATAACAACGATTCGCTGTAATTTTTCATAGCTCTTTCTTTATCTTGTTTATGTCCTTCTGGAATTCTGCCCCTCATTGAGCCAATGATAACGCCGCAATGCAATATTGAAGCAATATCAATATGTTCCTTAAGTCGTGCTATGGCTTGCCCTCTTTTGATATCATCATTATCAGTCAGAAAAAGCCCATCTAGTGTATATCCTAATCCAGTGCCAATAGTGGATATTTTAATATTGTGTTTCTGGCATACTTTGTCTATGGAGCTGGTATCTATGTCATCAGCTTTTCTAATATGTAGTTCAACGGCATCAAAACCATTTTCTGCACAGAATTCAATGGTTTTAATCATATTGCCTTTAAAAAGATATGGTGAAAATTCAGTACCAGCACTTGCTACTGTAGCACTATACTTTATCATAACTCCTCCTAATATGTACTTGATTATTATACTAAGAGTATTCTAATATAGTTTAATCTAGCTTTGCAAGTGTATGTGCACCAACACAAGAGCGTCGATGCACATACATCAAGCTTTTTGACATTCATGTTATAGCATAGCAATGATCTTTTCATATTGTGTTATTCATATCTTTGTCATTCATCCTAAAAGCCTATAACTTAGTAAATACCCCCAAAGGCGGCAACTCATAGACAGACTTCCATCCCTCTGTAAGAGGTTCCTTCAAGAATGGTTCCATTTCTTTCTCTGTCCTCAAAGTAGTTTTTTCAATAGGTGGCACTGTACCAGCAGGATAAGCCTCAAGAATCTGATCATGTACTAATGTCAGATACTTCAGTATTGCAGCAATAGGTCTTTTAGCTTTTTCTTTTGTTGCTATGGATGGTTTCCCAACAACACCTTCAGGTGTTGCAGCCCTTTCTATTGCAGCATGACCTTCACCTTCGGACCAACGATGTGGTCTTCTAAATGGATCTACCGATTTATCAAAATGTCCATCTGGAAGGAAGCTTTCGCCTTCTGCATCTTGGACTAGAGACATGTCGACCATTTTTTCAAACATTAACAGAGCTACCGATGTTTCTGCTTCATCAGCATGAACAAAATGCGTTTCCATACTACCGTCTCTATTAACAGGATAGAAAAACTCACGCACAGCCCTGTGCCAATCCAATACGCGAAAAATACCCGGTAGATGGAACCTTTTCATAAACTCTTGAATTGCTGCTTCAAGCATCCATAAATGACCATGATTATTTATCATAATGATTTTTCTAAATCCATCATTCCATAAACCTAGCATCATATAGATAAGGGTTTCCTTCACTACTTCTTCAGGCATTACTACAGTTCCTGGCATACCTAGATGATGGTATGGATGACCCCCATAGTTTAACGGTGGGAAGGCTAAGCTTACCTCACAACCTTTTTTTGCAGTATACCTTCTTAAACCTTCAAGTATCTGAGTAACCATGAAAGTATCAAGGCCGCTATTTGCATGTATTCCATGATTTTCTGTGCATCCTATGGGAACAAATACAATGTCATTTTTTCTTCTTCTTTCGATAACTTTAACACGTGGAGTGTTTTGTATGTAACTACCAGCCTTACCCAACTCGGATTCTGATGGTATTTCGTATTCTTCAAGTATCTTGTCTATTTCATCTTCTGAAGCATCCCAAAGTTGTTTTTTTAGCCTTCCCACAGTATTATCTTCAAAAATAATAGCTGGGTTATCTGTTAGTAACCATTTCTTATCCTTTTCCGACATCTTAATACCTCCAATCAATCATCCATGATACAAGTAATCTTGCATTCTTTTCTGTCTGTTCTTAGCATTACAATATTCTCAGGAACATCATCCAACTTTATTTTTTTAGTAACCATTGGTAGAACATCCATACCAGATGCTATACACTGAATTACTCTAGGGAATGTACCTTCGCCCGAGTGACCTTGTGCTCCAACTATCTGTGCTCTTCTTACCTGAAGAACCTCACCACTAACAGGCATTTTGGCATCAGCTCTTGCCACTACAACTATTGTACTGTTGAGTGTTCTTCCTTCCCATATGGTCTGTTCTATAGAAGGATATACAGCTGTAGGTAACCCCGTAGCTTCAAGGTACAGTTTAGCTCCCATACCATCTGTTATTTCGAGAACTCTTTGAGCAAAATCTTCTTCCAAAGGATTAATAATATAATCTGCTCCCATCACTTTTCCCAGCTCAGCTCTTTCTGCCTGAGGTTCGGATAGTATAACCCTTGCAGCGCCTTGTCGCTTAAGAATAGCGCAAGCTGCTAATCCAATTGGACCACCACCACATATAACAACATTATCTCCAGGTTTAATTCCTCCGCCCCTCTGTATAACTGCATTATATGCAACGGAACAAGGTTCAACGAGAGAGCCTGCGAGGAATATGTCATCCTCACTCTCATACATTCTTCTTAACGGTTCAAGACTCCATAAAAGTTTTGCAGGGAGAACTATATATTTTGCAAATCCACCATCTACATTAAAACCAATTTCATCAAGTCTTTCACAATGGTTCGGATAACCATCTGCACATGGCTGACAGCTGCCACACCATAGCATTTCCTCTGTACATACAATCTCGCCACCCTTATAGGGTTTGTTTGTTACCTTATCAATTGCACCTGGACCTGCTTCAACTACTACACCGGATAACTCATGCCCCAGAATTGAAGGAAAACCAGTTAATCCCGGATAGTAAATATATCCGTCATCGTCAGGTTGTGCCATATGTACATCACTTCCACATATACCACACGCCTTAACCTGAATTAATACTTCTCCTGGTCCAGGCTTTGGTATATCATATTCCCGAATTTCAATTTTTGGATTTTTCCATACCTGACTGCCAAGATATGTCTGTCTTTTGTCAATATCCTTAGGTCCTAACTTAAAACCCTCTTTTGGCTCCCAGTCCGCAACAAGTGTTACACCCCTCATTTTACCGTTCATACTAAAACCTCCTCACAATTTTCATAGTGTTTAATTGTGTGTTTTTCTTAATACAACATGACACTAAATTGTTTATTTTACTGGCTTTTGCCAGTTACTTACCACACTGATATTTTGTAAAAAATCATTCTTTCTCTTATTTCTTATATGTTTCATGGTGCTTTTACCTCATTAGGTGTTTGCTAATCTGATACATCCTAATTCTGCAGCAGCTACAACAAAGTTCTTTTCACTTATGTTAGTCTTATCAATACACTACTATCAGAGTTTTTCGCAAACGTTTACAATTGTGAGTAAAAAAATTTATTGGACGTCGTCACCAGTAAAAAACCAACTTTAATATACATAACTAAAATATATATGGACTATTTAAGGGTGTCAGAGTGCGCTAATTACGATGTCCCTTATTTGCCTCTTAATACTTACCGCATGTACCTCTGACTATCAAAAAAGGTTCTAATATAATTTGCTTAGAATCCGCACTACCTGATATCAAATCAAGAAGTATATCAGCTGATTTTCGACCTATGTCAAACTTAGGTTGTGCAACTGTTGTAAGGTTTATTTTAGGTAGCGATCCAAATTCAATATCATCAATACCTATAATAGATATATCTTTAGGTACATCGTATCCATGCTTTTCAGCTGCTTCCATTATTCCAAGAGCAATAATATCATTCTCGGCAACAATAGCCGTAGGCACTTTCCTATTTTTCACCATCTTAAGAAAGGTACCGTATCCGCTCTCCTTTTTAAAACTATAACCTTTTATGCTGTTTATGTCTGCTTCAAGTCGATTTTCTTTTAATGCTTGTTTGTAACCATTTATACGATCTATGTGTGATGTGGATTTGTCGTGTCCACCTATAAAAGCAATGTTAGAGTGACCAAGTTTCATGAGATATTCGGTTGCCATATATCCTGCTTTAAAATCATCTATAACAACATAATTTGATTTGTTACAATCCACTCTACTTCCTATATACACCACAGGTATATCCAATTTACTGTCTGAAACATAATCAATTGTGTCTGTAGAAACAGGTGCAATTATTATCCCATCTACTCGCCGTTCTTTTAGAATTGTAAGGTATTTCTGCTCATTTTCTTCATCCCAGTTTGTATTACACAGAAAAACACAATACCCATTTTCCCTTGCATAATCTTCAACACCTCTTGCAACTTCAGGATAAAATGGGTTGGTAATGTCGGGTATTAGAAGGGCTATCATTTCTGTATTTTTCTTAACAAGTCCTCTTGCAACCGCATTGGGAGTATAGCCCATCTGTTGAGCTATTTCTTTTATTTTTTCCTTAGTTATCACATTAATTTCGGGATGATCATTTAACGCTCTTGAAACCGTTGCATAGGACACCCCTGCTACTTTTGCGATATCTTTAATCGTTACAGCCATTTAAATACCCTTTTTTCGTAAACGTTTTAAATTTTGATTATATAATACCAAAGTTTTGGTTTCTTGTCAATGAACCCAAGTCAGAAGAAAATTATTCTTACTTCGATAATGTAAAGAAGAGGAAAATTATTCTTAATTCGCATAATGTAAAATATGCGTCTTACAAATACAGATTATGTTCATAATTCATCTGTTACTTAAAGGTATTTATCACCCTTATCATTTACTTTTTTGTTGTTATATTTAATTCCCAAAACAACAAAACAGCAACCAATAGGAATAAATACATAATTTTTACCTATCAATGCAGAAATAAAAAATAAAATACTAGATACAAAATAAAGTATTGCAGTCAATTTATTCTTGTTTCTCATAGTTCTACTCACCTCCTTTTTGTTGCACATTATTCTACGAATACGCAACTAATTATCATCTTAAGTATAATTATACTAAATAATTGTAAATTATTAAAGAACCAAAATCTTTACTTCTCATGCACTGCTTAC
>JGI24707J26582_10000053_pt1 | contig 68169 bp, 46 predicted proteins | sample BioPla1DNA1_FD_26582 | JGI IMG/M metagenome (IMG submission 26582)
CCGACCAGATAGCCTTCCAGATTGACATAGCGCTGAGCCGTACCGGCAGTCAGAATACCCGCCGGTCTGGTGCCGGCAATGCCAATCGGACCGCGGGTGCGTTCCCAGCAACCCATGGCCAGAACGATGCTCCGGCCCACAACTTGCCGCCAGCCCCGATCCCGGCTGATCATTTGCAGTGTTCGATCCGCACCGATATCCAACACCATAGTATCGAGTGCCAGCTCAATATCCTGTCCCGTCAATCGCTCAATAAAGCGTTGGGCATATTCGGGACCTGTCAACTCTTCTTGGAAAAAATGCAAACCAAAACCATTGTGAACACATTGATTGAGGATACCGCCCAGCTCCGTATCCCGTTCCACCAGCAAAATGCGCGACAGTCCCCGCCGTTTAGCCGCCAGGGCCGCCGCCAGACCGGCCGGACCACCGCCCACCACCACAAGGTCATATTCCGTCTTATCAGACGACTGATCGGCTCTAATCTGCTCCGGTCTCGGCGGGCCGGGAAAACTGTCGCTCCCTTTTTGCATACGGAGGCGCACACTATCCGGTTCCGGAGTACCGGCCATTTTGTCCGTCAGAATCTTGCTATTCGGGCGATCCAGGATCACTTCCGTGGCCGGGATTCCCAGCTCGCGGCTGATGATCTCCAATACTCTGGGACCGCAAAAGCCGCTCTGACAGCGACCCAGGCCGGCCTCGGTGCGCCGTTTGACGCCATCTAAAGACAGTGCCGGAACAGGACTGTGCAAAGCCGCCACAATTTCACCCTCACTGACAGTTTCGCAACGACAGATAATGCGTCCGTACAGAGGCTCCCTGGCAATCAGCTCTTGCCGTTCCGAGGGTGTAAGCTCAGTCAGACGGTTCCGCTTGCGGGTCGGTTGCCAGTCACGTCGCTCAAAGTCTTCCCGCAAAGTATCTTGTAATAATCCAACCACCATGGTTGCGATAGCCGGGGCTGAGGACAGTCCGGGAGAGCGGATACCAGCGGCATCGATCCAACCGGGACGAACCTCGCCGATAATGAAATCATCAACCGTACTATTCGCTCTAATGCCTGCGAAGCTGCGGATATTGTCGCCGAACTGCAGACCGGGAAGAGAACGCCTGGCACCGGCTTGCACTTCAGCCAATGCCTCTCTGCTCGTTCTGGTATCAGAACGGGAATCCTGATAATGGGAATTAGGGCCGACCAAAATATTGCCCGGCACCATCTGCGAAACAACTATACCCTTGCCCCTATGATCCGGGCACTGAAAAATTATTCTCTCTACCCTGCCCGGCGTATCACGGTCAAGTAGGAAATACTCGCCCCGGCAAGGTCTGATCTTAAAGCTTGCATCAGCAATCAGATTGTGCATCAGATCAGCATAGACGCCGGCAGCATTGACCACTGCCCGCACTCTTATCTCCCGGCTCTGCCCGGCAAGGTTGGGGAAAAATTCCGCCGTTGGTCGTAGCTGCAAAGCAAAACCGCCGCCGGGTAGACTCTCGCCCGCATACAGCTCGGTACTGCGCAATAGCTCACAGCCGCCCTTGACGGCAGTCTCAGCAAAAGCCAGACAGAGCTGCCAGGGGACAATCACCCCCGCCGACGGCGCCCAGAGCGAACCGCAAATATTCGGTGCCAGTTGCGGCTCCAGCTTTAAAGTTTCATCTCTATCCAGCAATTGCAGACCAGGCACTCGATTGTCTTGACCACGCCGGTAAAGCGTGCGCAGCATCTCGCGATCATTGTCATCAAAGCCGATAACCAGTGAACCACAGTTCTTATAAGGCACGTCTAATCTGGAACAAAGTTCGGGCATACGGGCAGTGCCGGCGACATTGAGTCTGGCCATTAAAGTATGAGGCAGGGGATCATAGCCGGCATGAATAATGGCGGAATTGGCCCTGCTCGTGCCCATAGAAACATCATTCTCACGCTCGATCAGAACGGTTTTCAGCTGAAAAAAGGATAATTCATATGCCACTGCCGTGCCCACCACGCCGGCACCGATAATGGCAATATCGTAGTCGTATCCGGTCGAGTGAGCTGAGTTGGAAATCGGCATTTCTAGTGATGCACCTAATTAAAGAGGAAATTATTAATCTGCTTGATAGTCGGTCCTACGGAATAAGACCACATCTCATGTCCTCTTTTGTTATAGTAGCGGCGCCGATGAGCCGGACCTGGTACCACCAGCTCTCTGCGCCCATAGCCTAGATAGGTACCCGCTTTGGACAAAATACCGGTTATCTCGCCATGCCCGATATTGGTGCCGATATTGGGCAAAACTGCATTGACAAATGCATTGATCCTAGAGGCACTACTGCCGCGCAGCTTGTTCAATACCGCATTGATCACCTGGCGTTGACGGCCGGTGCGCCGGAAGTCCGAGTCAATGCGGCGGAGACGGGCGAAAGCCAGCGCCTGCGATCCGCTGAGATTATAGCTGCCAGCTCCGGGCAGACCAAGTTTACTGGCCTCGGCAGCAGTCAGACCGATATTGACACCTCCCAAAGTATTAATGCATTTTATGAAAGCTCTGAAATTAAAAACGACATAGCCGTCGATCTTGAAACGGTAATTATGCTCAATCGTTTTTTTGAGCAGATTCGGACCGCCGTAAGCATAGGCATGATTAAGATTGTCTATGCCGCGGCCGGGAATAACAACCGCTGTACCTCTATAGAGGGACAGCAGGTTCACTTTCTTGGTATTGGAATTGATGGAAACGACAATCATGGCATCAGATCGACCCCGAAAATTATTAGCGCGGGAATCGACGCCGATTACCAGATAATTTTTGACGCCGGCCTTGCTGGCAATCGGCCTGCTTGAAACTTTCAGCGTTTTTTCAGTTGCCTTTGTCTCTGCCTCAGCGTCGCCCTCTCCATCACCTTCTGAGAATTCTTTGAGAAAAGCGTCCATCTCAGACTGCATCGCAGCTTCAATTTCATCTGCCGACGGATCCGGTTCACCGGCCTCTACATCCAGATCTTCCAATGACCAGCTCGGATCACCCTGAAAGATCTCATCCGGTTCTTTGATCAGATTGAGTCTGCTTTTGTAATAGATGCCGGCACCAGCGACCAGTACAATTAAAATACCTAAAACAACTGCCATAGCCTGCATTGGCAGTCTGCGCAAATCTCCGAATAAAGGCTTTTTACGTCGGGAAGACTGGTTAGGATGAGATGTGGAGACACTGACACGTGCCTGTTTCAAAGGTGTGGATCTAACTCTATTGTTGCCGCCATTGGCTGTCGATCGCTGCGGGCGAGCTGCCTTGCCCGCTTCAGGCCTGCGTTTCGCCGGTGCAGGCGGCCGTGGAGGTTGCTCATAATTAATTTTCATAATATCTCCAGATGTAAAGTCGGTATTCAATCCCGGAAAGAATATCAACTAAAACTTAGAATTAATCCGCCGGACTGATGAAAGCGGAGGATTTTCAGCCCCAGCCTCGTTCAAGGCTAACCCACATTATGTCTTATTAGCAAAGCCTTTTCAACTGACCTTTAATTACATAAATTAAAATATATTGCAGATATTATGAAGTTTTGATTAAAAACCAATATAAAAAGGGGCTGACTCGCCACACAAAATTGTGTTTTGAGCCAGTCCTTTTTTCTTATCAAGCTGTAAGAGTGACGAAGGCGCTACCTATATGTCCCCTAATTTTGACCCAGCGGGCAATCGTCTCTCATATTGCGCCTATTGCCACGTCCGGGCGTATTATCTGAGTTGTGAGCATTTCTGCCGCGTCTGCCTCTGATCGGAGCAATGTCATCCTCAGAGGTTTGATTGGCTTGATTTTTGTTGCGACCGGGGGACTTATCAGCAGGTGGATTGCCGCCATAAGGACAATTCTCAGGGTCACAATTATCACAACTCTGATCTCTCAGGCACAGACGGATGCCGCGTTGCTCCTTTTTTTCATCTCTCAGACGCAGATATTCGGTAATCTGTTCGTCGCTCAGACCGCGTTTACCCAATTCATTTTTGAACTCTTCCTCATTTTCAAAACGGGGAGGAATCCTACTGCCTGTTTTTAATGCGCGCTCCCGCCGTTGATGGACCGAGCCGGCCGGTACAGTTGTCTCTGCCACTTCAGTAGCTGCCGGCTCTGTATCTCCCCGGGCTAATATCTCTGTGGAGGGTAAGATTAAAACCAAAGTCAGTATCAGAATTACCATTAAAGATATTATTTTTTTGCCAAAATGCTTTTTCATTTTGAACTCCTTTCCTCGCAGATGTCTTATCGCCATCTGATCTGACTTCAGGATATAGATGCTACATGTCCTTTGTAGGTAATTAATATGTCTTTTAAGTGTTTTTTAGAAGGGATTTCGGTATTAGCAGCCTGAATGCCGAACCCTGGCCAAGCTGAGAATCAATTTCCATGGTCATACCGTGCCGTTTGGCAATACTGGCGGCAATCGTCAGACCCAGACCTATGTCCCGGTTTTTCTTTTTGGCAGTATAAAAACGATCAAAAATATTTTTCTTGACTTCTTCAGACATACCTTCGCCATAATCGGTAACAGACAGGACTGCATCTCCTGTTGGAGATGCTTCTAATATAATCTCGATCTTACTTCCGGACGGAGAATATTTCAGCGCATTGTCGAGTAGAATTAGGCACAATTGACGGATCCTGCCATAGTCGGCTTCCACAACCAGGTCTTGATCCAGCTCGGATACCAGCTCAACCGTCTTTTCTGCCGCCAAGTGCCGGATACTCCTCAACGCATCAGCCACAACATCGCTCAATCTGACCGTACTGAGATCCAGTGAGAATTCCTTATGATCCAGTCGAGACAGCTCCAGCAGATCATTGACCAGGCGGTCCAGCGCTTTGATATCGTTTTTAATATTATCTATATAATCCGGAATTTCCTCCGTTCTAACGATCCCGTCAGATAAGGCTTCAATTGAACCTCTGATCACAGCTACCGGTGTTCTCAGCTCATGAGATATTTCCGAGATAAAGCTCCGGCGTAAATTGTCTTCCTGTTCTCTATTCTCCTGAGCGGTCTGCAGCCTGCAGGCCAGAATATCGATTTCTCGTGCCAGCTCGCCCAGTTCGTCCGGTCTGTCGTAGCCGGTTCTGGCACTGTAATCATCCAGCGCCAGACGTGCGGTGGTATCCTGAATCCTCTTGATCGGCACAATGAAGCGCCGGGATAAAAGCAAAGCCATAAGTAAAACCAAGACAATAGCGATCAGAGAAGCAGTGGAAAAACCCAACAAAGATGAACGATAAAGGATGGGGATTTCATTAAGTGGCACATGTAGCAATAAAGCTTTCTGAATTGTATTTCCCGTTTCGATAATCGGAAAACCCAAAGTCAGGGTCGGAGTGCCCAGAAAATTAGAAAAATCGGTAGTCACAGTTTCCTGACCCTGTAGATTCAAATCCAAATTGCTGACCGCATCTGCCGGCAGTTCGGAAAAAGCATAGGCGCTATCCTCGCCCAGCGAGATAATATTACTGTTACAGTCCAGCACCCAGATATCTGCCTGCATGGCAGCATTGAGCATTTTAAGATAGGAATTACGAAACAACTTGTACTGACCCAAATTTTTGCGCCGCTGATGCGTCTCGTTCCGGTTTTGGCCGAGACCTTGTCCTCGACCATGGCCCTGCGATTCCATCGGCATGCCTTGGGTCTCCCAGCTGGCACTATGTTCCGACAGTGTGGCTGCTATACGACGGCCTCTGATCTGCCATTCATCCTGCAGAGTTTTAAGCAAATATTTGCGATAAAACAGAGTGTAGACCAGAGTCGAAAGCGTGGCAAAAACCAACAGCAGGAGCACAAAATAGAATACCCATTGACGCTGCAATTTGCGGCTAATAAATCCTTTTAGCATAGTATTTATCTACCTAATCAGCTTGATCAAAAAGCTCAAATTGATAACCTCGACCTCTGACCGTAGAGATATCCCAGCCGGGATGTCCGATATCAAGTTTAGCCCGTAGTCTTTTAATATGTGAATCAACCGTCCTGGCATCGCCGTAGTAGTCATAACCCCAGAGCTGATCCAGCAGCATATCACGGGTAAAAACCCTGGAGGGATTGGAAGCCAAAAGATAGAGCAGCTCTGCTTCTTTGACGGTCAAATTGATTTTCTTGCCGTTGATAAAGGCCCGGTTCTGATCAGCTTCAATCACCAGGTCAGCTATTTCCAGACGTTTCTGCTCCTCGTGATTCTCGACGCGGCGCAAAATTGCTCTCACTCTGGCCATTACTTCCGCCGGCGAGAACGGTTTGACGATATAGTCATCAGCGCCGATGTCCAGCCCGAGTATGCGCTCGAAATCATCGCCGCGAGCGGTAACCATGATAATGGGCACAGAAGATTCTCTGCGGATGGTACGGCAAACTTCAAAGCCATCCATTTTCGGCATCATGACATCCAGCAAAATTAAGTTTATCTCTTGATCAGCAAAAATCTTCAGTGCCATCTCACCATCCGCGGCAATATGGGGGATATAACCTTCATGGCGGACATAGTCTGCCAGTATGCGCGTAATCTCCTGATTATCGTCCGCGATCAGGATATTCTTTTTCATCAGCAGGAGCCTCCCTGTATGAACGGCCGGAAAAACAAATCCCGGCCTCCATATCAAATATAAAACAGTATTAACACATTAATATGTCTTTTTTGTGTTTTGTATTGGGTGGCAGATTGTCTAATTACCGGTGTCTATGCGTTTAGATTCTGACCAGGTGGCGGGCGGAGATCATTTTGTTACAGATCTCGGCCATATTGCTCACCCTGCCCACCGCCATTTTGTCTTCCAACTGAAAGAAATTGAGGCAGGTGCCACAGGAGAGAATATCTACACCGGCGGCCGCCAGAGTATTGAGATCTTCCAGGGCATTAGAATCGTCGGTAACCAGGCGGACTCCGCTATTGTAGAAAATAATGCTGTCCGGCAATTGTTCCATGCCTGTCAGTGCGTGCAGATAGCTTTTGCTGAGAATCTGCCCCAACTCCTCTGATCCTTGCCCCATGCTGTCACTGCTGATAACTACCGTATAATGCTTGGCGCTGTCCTCTGTCAAGACTGATAACTCATCTGAAGCCGCGGTACTAACCGGTGGCGCCTTCGTTGCATGGTCGTTTGTGAATAGCTCATATGAGACCTGATTGCCGGCATTCTTGTGGGCATATACTTCGCTATGCTCGATTTCGTGCCGGGCTAGAAGTGTCAGAGCCCGGTCCAGCTCAGCTGTGCCGACCTGCAAGCAGATGCCGCAGCCGGCACTGATGACGGCTGGCAAAGGTACAACCTGAATGTCCAATTTGGCATCCAGTAGAGTTTTCTCCGCTTTGATGGCGTTATTGGTGCTGTGGAATGTAATTATATAGGCCATTTTTAATACATCTCCTTTATTAGGTTTTTAAGGGCGCTAATGCCCTGTTCAATTTCCGCTTCGGTATTGAAGTAAGAAAAGGAAAAGCGAACTATGCCCTGGTCAACCGTGGCGAAATGTTGGTGCAGACGGGGAGCACAATGACTTCCGGCTCGGGTAGCAATGTGATACTGTTGCCAGAGCCTGGTTGAAACTTCCGTCGAGGAAATGCCTTGTAGATTGAGTGACACCAGGGGGAGTCTGTCCGCCGCCTGATAATTGCCGTAGAAAACCAGTTCGGGTAGATCCTTCAACGCCTGATAGAAGCTGTTCGTCAGGGCGTACTCGCGATTTCTGATTTTTTCCCTGCCCTCTTGGAGCAGAAACTCCACGCCCGCGCCCAGGCCATAAATACCGGGTGCATTCAAGGTTCCCGCTTCAAAGATATCCGGCATCTCCTGCTGTTGGAAAGCCGCAAAGCTGTTATCCCCCGAGCCTCCTGTCTTGACCAATCTGAAGTTCAGGGGTTGTCCGACAATGATACCTCCGGTTCCTTGGGGCCCGAACAGACCCTTATGACCTGTAAAGCAGAAGACATCCGCCTGGTCGATTGTTATGGGACAAGAACCGAAAGTCTGAGAAATGTCTACGACCAGTAGGAGCTCGTGCTCAGTGCAGATCTGTTTGACGGCATCGAGATCAATCACATTGCCGGTCAGATTGGAGCCATGCGAGATCACTACGGCTTTAGTAGCGGGAGTAATTAGTTGACCAATGCTGTCTATTAGCAACTCTCCTGCCTCATTGCATTCGATGAAGCTTAGACGACAACCTCTGAGATAGAGCGGACGCAGGACGGAATTGTGCTCCGCCACTGAAGTTATAACATGATCTTCGGTTTCAATTAGGGATTGAATGACCAGATTGAGACTTTCGGTAGCAGAGGAAGTGAATGCCACTCCCAGCGGATCGGCCAGACCGATCAGTTGTGCTATCAGTTCGCGTGTGCGGTAAATCGCCCGATTCGCCAGCAGCATAGGCTCATGAAACGACCTGCCCGCATTGCCAAAAGATTCGATGCCATATTTGACAGCTGCAGGCACCTCGGGTGGCTTCATCAGTGTGGTGGCGCTGTTATCAAAATAAATCATGCTCTATCCCACTTTTCTTGTAGCGGCTTGTCAATCTGGCTATCAAGCACAGAATAACACAAACTGGATTCTTTTCGATATCGCTTTGACGCCTAGTATAGCTTTATCTCTAGCGACTATTGCAATTTGCTTGCATTTTTACGCTGTTACTGATAAAATTGTTCCAGGTTTTTAGGGAAAATTATATATAGTTATATTATGATTATTCCCTATGTTTTGTTGACAGGAATTTGTCCCTGTCATAATAATTTCATTGTGCATTGGGAAAATAATGCATAAATGAGAGGAGGAAATTGCAAAATGAAAAGAAAATGGTTCCTATTGCTCGCCCTGATCCTGGCTTTCAGTGTCCTGGCTATGGGTTGTGCAAAGAAAGATGAACCGGCAAAAACCGAAGCTCCGGCTGCTGAGGGAGATGAGACTGAAGCTCCGGAAGCAGACGCAACTGATGCACCGGATGATGGTGGAGATGAGCCCGCAGAGCCTTCAGGCGAAGCCCGTGAACTCAAATTAGGTGTCCTGGTACCTACCACTGGTCCGGAAGCCTACTACGGCAAAGACATGCTCAACTCCTATCAGATGGCTGTCGATGAGATCAACGAAGCCGGCGGCTTCATGGGTGGTTATACCTTTACTCTGGCACAGGAAGATGATGCTTGCGACGCCGCTCAGGCAGCTACGGCAGCATCCAAGATCCTGTCAGGCGACCCTGACTTCATAGTCGGCGGTTATTGCTCCGGAGCAACCATCCCGGCCTTGCAGCAGTTCTATGATGCCGACAAGATCATGCTGATCTCAGCAGCAAACTCGACCAATATTACCGACCTGAATCTGAACCAGAGCTTCATGATCAACAGCCCAGGCACTCACGGTGCCCAAACGCTGATGGATCTCGCCAAGCATCTCGAGGTCACAAAGCTCGCCACAATCCACCAGGGCGATGANTATACCAAGAATCTCTCTGATATCGTTGAGCGCGAGGCACCCGGCCAAGGCTTTGAGGTTGTGACCGTCCAGGTTATGGAGAAGCAAGCTCCTGACGTATCGGCTATCGTCACAGCTATCCGCAACGCCGGTGCCGAACTGGTTTACTGGTGCGGTTACCACGCAGACGGCTCCAACGTCATCAAGCAGCTCCGTCAGGGCGGCTATGAAGGCTATATCGTCTGCGGTGACGGCTCCTCTTCCGTCGACCTGATCACCGGCAGCGGCCCGGCAGGAGAAGGTGTTTATGTCACCTCCCCACCCTATGTTGAACTGGCCGAAGGCGGTGAGGAATATGTCGCTAAGTACGAGGCGAAGTACGGTCTGCCTCCGGGCGGATATTCCACACTCTGCTATGACACGATTTATCTGCTGAAAGCTGCAATTGAAGAAGCAGGCACAATTGAGTTCGAGGCAGTCCGTGATACTCTGCAAAATATCGAGTACCAGGGCATGTCCGGCTTAATCAAGTTCGCAGATAACCGTGAATTGGCACAGTCCAACTTCATGATCGTACAGATCAAGGATGGCAAATTCGTTCGTATCGATCTGCCCTAATGGTAATTTTTAATGAATGGGCGCAGTAGCGCCCATTCGCTTTTTTTTTATGCATATGATTAGGTGGTGATAATCGAATGTTATCTACAGGTGAGGTAATTATTCAGCAACTTATGAATGGTCTGATCACGGGCTCTTTCTATGCCCTGATCTCTCTAGGCTATTCAATGGTTTACGGTATTATTAAACTTTTGAACTTTGCTCATGGTGACGTCTACATGACCGGTGCTTTCATCGGCTTCGCTGTCTTCGGCGCGATCTCGGGAACTCTGGGTACCGGTTGGCTCAGTATCATTCTGGCCATGTTGGCGGCCATGTTTTTATGCGGCGCACTGGGTTTTCTCATTCAGCGTGTAGCCTATCGGCCGCTGCTGGACGCACCGCGCATGTCGCTATTAATTACAGCCATTGGTATGTCATTGGTCCTTTATAACGCCGTGATGGTAATCACCAATGGTGAATTCATGTTCTTTATCCATGGAGTCGATCCAACTGCAGGCATTACTTTTGGCAATATTACCATTACATGGATCCAGTTAGTCCTGCTCGGTATTACGGCAACTCTGATGATCGTATTGACTTGGTTCATTTCAACTACCATTTGGGGCAAAGCGATGCGCGCCATTGCCTTGGATAAGCCTACCTGTCGTCTGATGGGCATCAATGTCAATAAGATCATCGGTCTCACCTTCTTCATCGGTTCTGCTCTGGCAGCGGTGGCGGGCGTTATGCACTGTGTCTACTATGGCAATATCCAATATTTTATGGGCTATATCATGGGCATGAAAGCCTTTACTGCGGCTGTTATCGGCGGTATCGGATCCCTTCCGGGCGCTATGCTCGGCGGTATACTTCTGGGATTGCTGGAGGCCGCCGGTACACAAGTATTTGGTTCTTCCTGGAAAGATGTTTTTGCTTTTGTCTTGTTGATTCTGATGCTGATCTTCAAGCCGACCGGTCTCTTGGGCAAGACTGAAGTAGAGAGGATGTAGCCATGGAAAATAAAACAAATGATCTGAATGTTGAAAAAGTCGTTGTCACTGAGTCAACCAATCCATGTGATCCAACCCCGACAACAGGGCATCGCAGTGGTTTCCTGGGAGCGATTGACAAAATGGCCGATGCTTTCTACAGAGTTACAGACCCGCTCGCGGTCAGGATTGTAATTTTCGGTGCTCTGGCGGCCTTTGTGCTGACTGTGCCGCTCTGGGCTAACAACTATATCCTGCAAATTGCCTGGAATGCTATGTTCTATATGCTGCTGGCGCTCGGCTGTAATATTATTGTCGGCTTTACCGGCCTGATTGACCTCGGCTATGCGGCAAAATTTGCCGTCGGTGCCTATACCTCAGCAATTCTAGTCAAGAACTTTGGCTGGAACTTCTGGTTAACACTGCCCGTGGTTGTTGTAACCGGTTTTATTGCCGCCATTGTCATCGGCGGACCGACACTGCGTTTACGCAGTGACTATCTGGCCATTGTTACACTAGGCTTCGGTGAAATCGTCAGAATTGTTGCCCGCAATCTGGAGTTTACGGGTTCCGCTTCCGGTATTTCCGGTATCCCCCGTCCCTCCCTCTTTGGCATCAGGTTGACCAAGATCTGGATGTGGTACTATCTGTTTATCGTCCTTGTTATCATATTCGTAGTAATATCCAATCGTATCAAAGACTCTCGCTTCGGACGCGCTCTGGCCTATGTGCGTGAGGATCAGGATGCTGCCGAAGCTATGGGTGTCAATGTCGTTAACTACAAACTATGGGCCTTCATTGTGGGCACGATACTAGGGGCCTTGGCAGGCGCATTCTATGCTATGGAGATGGCCGCCATTTCTCCCAACAGCTTCCAGTTCCAACAATCCACCAATATCCTACTCTCCGTAGTTCTCGGTGGCATGGGTAAAGTACCTGGCGTTATGGCCGGCGCAGCTTTCTTTACGATTTTCCCGGAAATCTTCCGTGATATCGGTGAATACAGAATGCTGATCTTCGGCGTAGCTCTCATCATCGCGATGATCTTCCGTCCGCAGGGACTGTGGCCGGATAAGCGTCGTCGCCGGTAGGGCTGTGAGAACGAAAGGAGAAGATATCAAATGGCATTAATGGAAGTTACAGATTTAACCATGATCTTCGGCGGTATTGTCGCTGTTGATTCATTGGACTTTGTTGTTGAGGAGGGCTCCATCACGGCATTGATCGGACCGAACGGTGCCGGCAAGACTTCAGCCTTTAACTGCTTGACAGGCTTCTACAAAGCAACCAGAGGTGAAATCCTCTTTGAGGGCAAATCACTGCTGAATTTGCGTCCCTATCTCATTACATACAGAAAGATCATCCGCACATTCCAGAACGTCCGTTTGTTCAATAATCTGACGGTAATGGATAATGTTTTGAGCGGTTGCCATAGACTAGGCAAAAAATTCGTCGGCAGTGCGATGCTCCGCACTCCCTCCGAGCGCAGGGAGGAAGCCAAACTGAAAGAAATTGCCGAAAAAGCAATGGACTTCATCGGCATTCTGGATCTGAAAGATGAAATTGCCAAGAATCTGTCTTATGGTAACCAGCGCCGGGTAGAGTGGGCGCGTGCTCTGGCCAGCCAGCCGAAACTGCTGCTGCTGGATGAGCCGGCAGCCGGATTGAACCGGGAGGAAAAGAACGATTTGATTCGTCTCATCCGTCGTTTCCGCGATGAGCTGGGAATCACGGTTTTCCTGATTGAGCACGATATGAGCCTGGTCATGGAAGTTGCGGAACAAATTATCGTTATCAACTTTGGCACTAAGATTGCCGAGGGAACTCCGGCAGAGGTGCAGGCCAATCCGTTGGTTATTGAAGCATACCTCGGAAAAGAAGATGAAGAGGAGGCAGTCTAATGAGCGAATCAAATGAAGTCGTACTTAAGGTAGAAAATGTTGACACATACTACGGCAATATTCGCGCCTTGCACAACATCAGTTTCGATGTGCGTGACAAGCAGATTGTCACTCTGCTCGGCAGTAATGGTGCAGGCAAATCGACTACACTAAAAACGATTTCCAATATAGAACCTTGCCGGACGGGTAAGATCACTTTTTTCGGTGAGGATATTACCAGATTCCCTGCACATAAAGTCGTTGAGCTCGGACTGATCCATATCCCGGAAGGTCGTCGCATCTTTAGGGATCTGACAGTGACCGAGAATCTGGAACTTGGTGCTTTCACACTCAAGGACGACAGAAAACGTAAATCTCTGATCGCTGATGTTTTTGACCGTTTCCCCCGTCTTGGTGAGCGCCATAAACAGCTAGGCGGCACTCTTTCCGGTGGTGAGCAGCAGATGCTGGCCGTCGGCCGCGGCCTGATGGCACAGCCCAAGCTCCTGATGATGGACGAACCGTCGATGGGACTGGCACCGCTGATCGTGGCAGAGATCGCTGATATTATCCGTGGTCTTAATAGCGAGGGTATTCCGATTCTGCTGGTCGAACAGAACTCCAAAATGGCTCTGGGCCTGGCGGACTACGGCTATGTTCTCGATACCGGTGAAATCGTGCTCGAAAACACCGGCGAAAACCTGAAGAAGGATGATAAAGTCATTAAAGCTTATATGGGTGGTGGTGAGTAATTACCCCCCCTTGGCAAAATACAAATATTTTGCCGATACATTCTGACTCAGACAAAGTAAACTCATAAAAACCCTCCGCCGGCTATTGGCGGAGGGTTTTTATTGTCTATGCTTGGCTTTTTTAATCAGTTTATTACTCTAACTGAGGCTAATGCGTTTCCCACTCACCTCGCGCAGCAACACATTCTGTCGCCTCAGCTCCTGATGAATGCGCTGGAGTTCGTCATTGCGCTTGATCTTCAGTGTAGTTGTGAGTACAGGATCACTTTCATCCCAGATAAAATATTTAACTTTTTTGTACTCTGTCATGCGCTGATTTATTCGATGAATCTCAAGTGCGAGCCAGTTGCTGATGGAAGGATCATCCGTACCGATACCTTCAGGTAGAGCTTCGAGGTCAACTTGAAAACGGGCAGCCAGATCGATTGCTCCACGCTCTGTAGGTTCACCCCAGATCATAATATTTTTCACACCGGCCAGATCTGAAAAGAACATTTCCAACTCCTCCGGGAAGACATTTTTGCCGTTGGCCAGCACGATCATAGATTTGGCTCTGCCGGTGATATGCAAACAGTCATTATGATCGAAATAGCCGACATCTCCGGTTCTGAACCAGCCATCATCCGTCATAACCTCTCTGGTAGCTTCCTCGTTTTCATAGTAGCCCAGCATAACATTATCTCCCCGAGCCAGAATTTCCCCGGCTGTCTCTTTGCTGTCGGCCGGACCGTTCGAATCAATCGCCAGCGTAACATCACACATCGGGCGCCCCACACTTCCCATCACATTCATCGTCGGCGTGCAGGCCGATAGAATGGGCGACGTCTCCGTCAGGCCGTAACCGGAAAGGCAAACAATACCAATATCCTCAAAGAACTGCTGATGTTCCGCTGCCAGAGCAGCAGCACCACTGACAACCATAGACAATTCTCCGCCTAAGGCAGCATGGATATCTTTAAAGACCTTGCGCCGGATATCAATGCCCAGCTTGCCCAGGAAGCCGGTCAATTTCAGTCCGAAGCGGAGCTTTCCTGCCTTGCCTTGGTTTTCAATATTTTTCATAATCTGACGGTACAGAGTGCTGATCATCAGAGGCACCGTCAGGATTATATTGATATTCCAGCCTTTAAGATTTCGAGCCAATGTCCGTAGATTCTCATTAATACAGATGCTGACGCCTGTGGCCCAGAAACAATACATACCTACTGTATTTTCAAAAGTGTGATGCAATGGTAGAACTGATAAGGCACGCCAGCCTATTTGTAAAGGAATGGTTTTGATTCCTTGTTTGACATTGCTGACCAGATTGTGCTGACTGAGCATAACACCTTTGGACAAGGCTGTAGTGCCGGAAGTGAAATAGATAGCTGCCATGGTCTGATTGTCAATCGGCAGCGATCTGAACTCCTGTTTTTTCTCTGTCAGATGACGGCCGGAGGCAAGCAGATAATCAAAGCTCTGTAAATGGTCGATTCTGTCAAACACCTCATCAAATTTTTCCGGCTTGTCCAGCAAAATATAGGTATGTATCTGCGGGTTTTCCTTGGCAACCAGATATGCTGTATCGCGTTGAGCATAATCGAAGGCAAAAACTGTGACCTTTCCTCTTTGGCATAACCTGCTGACCTCATGATCTGCCAGCTGTTTATCCAGAGGAACACCAATCCCCAAGCCGAACACGGTTGCATTATGCACTATTACCCAAGGATAAGAATTGGCGCCGATGACAGCAATATGTTCTTTTTGCTGTTGTTCTAACTTGATCTTGCCCGCGCTTATCATGGCAGCCGCAAAGGAATTGATATCGTCTCTTAACTGTTCGTAATCTTTAGTAACAGTTTTTTCTCCATCAGTTTCCTTTTCATGAAAGATATAGGCCGGTATGCCCGGATATTTCTGAACAGAAACATCGAGCATCTCCCGTAAATTAGTAAAAGGTGTTGCAAAGTCAACTTGTTGTAATCCTTTAACAATTCTCATTTTGAACTCACTTTCTTTAATAAGTAATCTATTCTGTCGCAGGAGAAACGGCTTCCATAGCTCGTAAGGCACCCATAATCCCCTGTTCAGCGATAAACATTTCCGCCACCAGCTTAAAGGCCAGTGATTCGCAGACAAAAGCCAAATTCAGCTTGCTTAATGAAACTTGCAAACCATCAAATATCAACCATTTGTCCTCAGCCAGAGGTTCCAGCAAGAACGAAGTAGCTCGTCTTAAAGAATCCTCAATTTGGGCGCAAAAGCTGTCATATGCCTGTTCGATACTCATTAATCTGGTCTGCAGATTGATACCCGTATGGACAATCTGGGTTGGGATAATTTCTTTAAAAATACTCAGCACTATGAAGTAGGCAAAATGGATTCGCCTATATTTTCTGTTGACAGGCCTCGGCGCCAAACCCCATTTGATATAGTTTTGAACCATAGTGCCGGTAATAATAGCTCTCTCAGGGAAAAGAGGAACTAAAGCCTGCTCTATGTAGTCCAGCATCGGCTGTCGCAGCATTTCTTCCGCCGGCAATTCACTCCAGCGCGGCAAATGAAAGTCCCTCAGGACCTTTCCTCTGGTTAAAAATACATGATCTTCTTTTAGCTTCATTTCTCTTCTCCTGCGCTAAGTCAAATCATCACATTTGCATTGGCAGTTATTATAACTGCCAACGAATCTAACCGAAATAAACAAGCCTGTCAAGCCTTTTGGAAAAAATTCATAGAATAGATACCAACTTAAGCTGCAAAAAAGCCCTGTTCTGCAGCAGGATCTTAAAGACAACATTGTATTTCTTTGCTGTAGCAGGCAATTATGTTATTTTAATGGCATGGAAAAGAAAAGTGTATTGAAAATAGGTTTTGTCGGTGTCGGTACGATGGCTTCAGCAATTGTACGGAGCCTATTAAAATTCGGAACACGAGAGATGCAGATCTACTTGTCGCCACGCAATCGAGAAAATGCACAGCAACTGGCGCAGGAAGCAGATTATGTGCAGGTGATGGGCAACAATCAGGAAGTGCTGGACCAGGCTGAATGGATCGTACTGGCAGTCACACCGCAAATTGCGCCTAGTGTATTGGCGGAACTAAAGTTCAGATCTGATCATCATCTGATCAGCCTGATCTCTCCCATCTCACTGGAAAATACCAAAGCCATGCTGCCGGACTGGCTGCCGGTCAATAAGGTAATTCCGCTGCCCTTCATTCAATACGGCAAGGGTCCGATCCTGCTCTATCCTGATCATCCGGAGGTGGCAGAGATTTTCGACGAACTTGGAAGGCTGGTGATTGTCGAGAATGAATACCAGCTTGATGTTCTGATCACGGTCACGGCTCTGGTCAGTCCTTTCCTGCGCTTGCTCTCAGAGACAATCCGCTGGGGCGCAGAGCATGATTTGAGCCTGGAAAAGTCCGCCGACTACACACTAGCTTTCTTTGACGCCCTGGTGGATATGGCACGGCGAGCCGAGACTGATGAAGTGCTTAAAATCTGGCGGGAAATGACACCGGGCGGTCTGAATCAAAGGGCAACTAACTATCTGGAAGAGCGGGATGGCTTCAAAATGTGGCCCGATGCTCTGGATACTGTGCTTAAATTCTTTACTGAGGACGGATTAGAAGAGTCCAATAGCTAATGCAATCGGATGCCTAGCCGATCGGTAGTCAGGAATAAGTTGTACTATTGTTTGTGTCCGAATTTTAATTTTCGGCACCCAAAAAGCAATATAGCCGAAATCATCTTTGACAAAGGGCAGATAGGCGGATAGAATAAGCAAGCCAGCTCTTGCCGGTCAAAAACATAATCGAAACAGCTAACTACGGAGAAATACCCAAGAGGCCGAAGGGGACGGTTTGCTAAACCGTTAGTGGGGGCAACTCCAGCGAGGGTTCGAATCCCTCTTTCTCCACCATTGTCCTAAAACCCCTGATCTCATAGGGTTTTAGGACTTTTTTATTCTTTGAAAAGGCACAAATAACTCTTAGTCCAAAGTTTCCAGCAAGCGCTTTTGACATACTTCAAAAAGCATATACCGTGGACAAAAACAGTAGCTAATTTTATGTACTATTACAAGCAGACCAGCAGGCATACGCATACGGAAATAGAATATTAGCAAAGGAGAGAACTATTGTTGTGAAGAAGCATTCGCCAAAAATTGTCATCACTGGCTGGGGACTCTTGTTGCTATATTTGCTTATCAGCATTTTTGCTCCGCATTTGTACTGTCAACAAGTGCATGCAGCAGCGCTTGTGGAGCCGATCGCTGATTGCCGGGAAAGGGTTTTGTGTATTGACGATAATGAGCAAGCTCTTGAATGGCGCTTGCGCATGATAGATCTGGCGCAAGAAGAGCTGGTTTTAGTTACATTTTCCCTCAGAAATGATAATAGCGGGCAAGATATAATGTCAGCTTTATACAATGCGGCAGAGCGTGGAGTTACAGTAAAGATTTTGATTGATGGCATTCTCGGAACTTTCGAATTAGCGGGGAGTCATTATTTTTCCGCCTTAATTTCTCATCCCAATGTGCAGGCTAAGCTATACAATCCAATAAATATCTTGAAACTAAGGAAAGCTAATTACCGAATGCATGACAAATATATGATTGTGGATCACAATATTTATCTCTTGGGCGGAAGAAATACAAACGATATGTTCCTTGGCTCTTATGTGGACAAATATAAGATTGATCGGGATATTTTAGTTTACTCACAAGCTAACGGGCAATCAATGGCACAACTTAGGGAGTATTTTGATCGCATATGGAAATTGTCATGCAATAAAGAACCCTTGGCTGCAGTTATAAGTCAGATTGCGGATACTCAGGCAGATATGGCTAAGCGCTACCGGCAAATAAAAGATAGATATCCCGAGCCGGATCAAGAAATTGATTGGGAATCGGAAACGATAGAAACAAAGGGAATCATCTTGCTCACAAATCCTATAGAGCCTGAGAATAAAAAGCCTGAGCTATTGAGTGAAATGTATCAGATAATACAACAGGGGAAGTCCTTTATAATTGAGACTCCATATATTATCTGCGACGATAATATGTATGAGAAGCTTGGTCTTTTGAATAAGGATGGCAAAGACTTGCAGATAATTATTAATGCCGTAGAAAGCGGCGCCAATCCTTTTGGCTGTGCAGATTATCTAAACCACAAAGAAAATATTCAAAGGACCGGCTCAGATATATTTGAAGCGCTATGTGATCAATCTTTGCATCGAAAAACTATCCTGGTCGATGACTCGCTCAGTATTGTTGGCTCCTATAATTGGGACATAAGGAGCACATATTTGGATACAGGATCAATGCTAGCCATAAATTCTCCGGAATTGAATTCTCAACTAAGAAATTCGTCTCTTGATTTAATGAAGAAAAGCCGTCACATCGCTCCCGATGGAACCGAAACTTTAGGTGATGAATTTGTCCCGATTAAACTAAGCTTTGGTAAGCATCTCTTTTACAATATTCTCAGAATTGTAATTCTTCCCATTCGCAACTCACTGTAATTTGTTTGGAAAGCTGATTGACCTGTGATGGTTGGCGGATACTGATTGCCGGTCTCGGGTTTTCTGATCTAAAAGAAGGAGAACCTATTTTATAGCGTCTTCGGTAAAAAAGCAGTCTCTGTGACGGGGATGAGGATTATTTGCTCTGAGGGGGGATGGCATAGTAAAAAAGCGGTCTATGTTACGGGAATGATGATTATTTGTTCTGAATGGTGTGACATAGTAAAATAAGAAACAGGATTTTAATAGACGGAGGTACCAATATGGAGCATAAATTACCTAAGTTGCCTTTCAGCGAGGACGCACTGGAGCCGGTAATTTCCAAGGAAACTATCGAATATCACTATGGTAAGCATCATCAGACTTATGTCACAAATCTGAATAATCTTATAGTAGGAACTGAGTTTGCAGATATGGAGCTGGAGGATATTATTAAGAAGTCCAGCGGCGGCATCTTTAATAATGCGGCGCAGGTCTATAACCACACTTTCTACTGGAACTGTCTGGCACCGGAAGCCGGTGGCAAACCTACGGGCAAGTTAGCCGAGGCGATCGATGAGGCCTTTGGCTCGTTCGACAAATTTAAGGAATTGTTCTCGGCCAAGGCTATCGGAACTTTCGGTTCCGGCTGGGCTTGGCTAGTCAAGAATCAAGATGGCGGTCTGGAGATCGTCAGCACCAGCAATGCGGAAACTCCGATCACCAAGGGGCAGACGCCGCTTTTGACCTGTGATGTCTGGGAGCATGCCTATTATATCGATTACAGAAATGCCCGCGCTAAATATGTGGAAAAATTCTGGGATCTGGTCAATTGGGATTTTGTAGCCGGCAATTATTAGGCATTAGTTAGTTCAAATGGTACAAGTTAAAGGGCGGATCTGAAGTCCGCCCTTCTTTTTTGTCAGCCCGTTGTCACTGGCTTTTTAGTAGAAAAACACAGCACCTGAACGCTATTATCAGGTGCTGTGCATAAGATCGTTTGGCTATTATTAGCTTCTTGGTAAAACTTACTCTTTCGCCTTCTCCTCAACACTTGTCGTATTAGCTGGAATTAGCGGTCTCTTGCGAGTGATCATTACAACGATCAAGGTGACAGCGGTAAAAGCTATGCTGCTAAAGAGGAAGGGGAAACGTACCCCCTCATTGCCAGTCACTTTCCTAACGACAGAGAAGAAGTAGGGCGATACGAAACCGCCACCATCATAACCGACCATAATCAGGCTCATGCCCAGTGCGGTCAACGAGGCTGGCGCGGCTCTGCCCATCAGCATGTAGAAGGCCGGGTAGTAAATACCGAAAGATAAGCCAATCAGGAAGTTGCCCATGGCTAAAATGGTCGCATTGCCACCGAAGAAAAGAATCAGCAAGCCCCCTGCAGTAATAAGCCTCGCAGCAGATGTCGTGTAGTCTTTCGTTAGCTTAGAGAATCGAGCGTAGATAGCACTACCGACAATGCCGCCGATGGTATACATCGCAATTATGATTCCTGCCGTAGCTGAGGTGCCGAGATTTTCCGTAATAACAACCGATGACATATTGAGATGTACCGGATATTCTAGAATAGCCATGAGGAAGCACATTAATGCAATCGCAATCATAGCGAAATTGATGCGCTCTTTCGTTGCTGTAACCTCTTCCTTGGTGTCCTTCTCCAAAGGTATATTGGGCAGTGTAAAAATGATAATAGGGATAAATAGCAATCCTACCAAATACACAAGGAACATATTGCTCCAGTGGCTATCGGCCAGAGCCCCCGCCAAACTGACATAGACAATACCGCTAATGTTCAAAACAATTGAACCGATGCCCATGGCCTTTCCTTGAGCTTCCTCGCTGTCAATCAGTTTAACAACCAAGGTTGCGCCTAGAGGGGAGAGCAATCCAATGCCTATACCACAGACGACTCTAAAGGCTAGAACCAGTCCCAAGCTTTCGGAAAAAAAGAAGGGAGCCACTCCGCCGGCAGTGAAAAAGACCAAAGCCGCCAATATTAGCTTTTTGAACTCTATCACTGAACCTGCAACTTTACCGGCAATCAATGCAAACAACGATGCTACCAAAATCGGCAAGGTCACAATCAGAGCCACTGTGGTCTCGGACGCATCAGGGAAGCTTTCAGCTACGTTTTGAATTCCTGCCGCAGGAATCTGCGTACTCATTGGAATAGCAAATGCAACCAGAATAGCTAATATTACTATTTTTTTATTCTTCATAACAACACCAAAACCTTCCCTAATGCTTTAACTTATACTTAATTAAATATCGTAGATTATGTATTCGTTCTTCTTCAACGGATGATTCGCCTTCTCGGCGGAAGCAAAGAACTCCTCAACAAACTCTGCCGGCTCGGTAATGGCCTCTTCAGGAACCATGAAACCGGTCGGCTTGATCTTGCCTTCGGCTAGGAGACGAGCACCGATAGCCAAGGGATAACCGGTATTTACACCCATATTGAGCTCATATGAACCGGAGTAGAGAGCTTTCTTGCCGTTCTTTTTACCGTGAACTTCCATCGTGGAGCCAACCTGCTGTTCTTCAACAGGACGATCACCTGGTACAAAGAAACCACCGGATGTATTCGGATCTTTTTCGAAGTTCTCCATGAGCTGCAACAGCACTGCTCTCGGGCTAACTTTTACATCACCAACCTGGATCGGCTCGTTGCTGAGCATGCCGATATGGTTCAGGTCAACTATCATTTCCATGAACTTGACAGGATAGAGCGACACTTTGATATTGATGTCCTTGAGGTCCGGGTATGCCTTAGGCAGTGTGAAAATCTCTGGATGTCCCAATGTGTAAACCGGGATCTCGCCAAGATCACCAAAGATCTCGGGATCGAAATCGTGATACTCTTTGACCGAGAGACCTTGTTCCGTCTCAATCTTGCCATCTTTGTAAACCTCAAGAGTACCCTCAAAGTTTTCAAACATATGGTCCCATACAGCCGTGCCACCGCCATCGAGCTCGTCCATCATGGCGTACATATTAATGGTTTCGACTTCGTCCATCAGAGAGCCGCCACTCATGGCTAGGATCGAGTTAAAGCCGGGGCTGCCGCCCATACCAATAATGACACGCATGCCGCGCTCTTTGGCAATGCTCTGATTTTCTTCTGTGATCACCTTATGGAAAACTTCAATATCATCACAGAAATCTATATAGTTTTTACAGGTAGACGCCATCAGCGCATCAATTACAGGCTCAAGCAATCTGTAATAAGGACCGGTACAGTTCGCTACGATGTCAGCTTTATTCATCTCTGCCACAAGAGCATCCTTATCCATGACATCAAGTTGCATCGTGCTGATCTTAGGATGGTTTAGCCCTTTAGCATAAGCATCAACCTTTGCTTTGTCGTAATCTGCCAGGATCATCTCATCGAAGAAATCGTCCGCGATCATCTTCTCGATGGAATAGCTACCCTGCTGTCCTGCGCCACCTAGAACCAATACTCTCATTCTTAAAATCCTCCTAATTTATATTAATATCTTTTTTATGATAATCATTACTAGACTAGAAAGCATAAATGAAATATTATGCCGCAAAATTAGAATATTATACCATAAAAATGCATTGCGCGCAAGGGGCTCGAGTTCCGGGCCTCTGAGTTTCCGAATCTTCTATTTCATCTGTGTTCTAAGTTGAGACTTTAGGGTCGCTTATTGCAACTTCCGGAATCATCATTCCGACTTTATCAATCTCAATAAGCCAGACTGATATTCCGGCCAATGAAAAATATTATTCCGTCAGCCAGCTGGTCACGACCAGATCATCACGTAAAATTCGAACATCGCCGGTAGGTATAATGACTTCGTCTTCACGTTTCAACAGGATGATTCTTTCCTGAGCGTGCAATTTAAGATCTCTGATCAGACGACCCTCAAAACGATCACCTGCTTCGATGGTCCGTTCACTGAGGTTGATATGTTCGCTCTCGTCATCGTAATGCAGAGCACTTAAGACCAGGCGGTCACCTTCCTCAATCACGGTTTGACCACTGGGTAGAAATTGTTTCTCGCCCCGTTCAACAATAACGACCCTGATATCCTTAGGCAGGAAAATATCCTGAAGCATCTGTTTAATCCAGGGGTGATCGGGATAGATTTCAGTTATGACGAAATGTACATTTCGCGCCTCTTCATAATCGGTAAAGGTTTTCAGTACATCGCCCTCGGGATCATACATCCGTGTTTTGATCGCTACCATAGGCATCAGGCCGCCCTGGATAGCCAGTGACAGCAGCACTACGGTAAAGACAATATGGAATAGGTCATACTGTAATTCCACTGTGCTGACAGCCACGATGGCGAATACGATACTGGCGGCTCCTCTGATCCCGGCCCAGGATATTACCAGCTTCTGAGGCAGCGAGGAGTTCCGCATCGGAAGCATCAAGCCGAAAACACTGACCGGCCTGGAGACCAGAGTCATGAACAGCATGACCAGCAAAGCAGCCGGGAAAACCTCGATAATGCTGTGCAAGTCTGACAGCAATCCCAGGACGAAGAAGATCAGGATCTGAGCCATCATATTGATACCGTCGAAAAAGGCCACCAGATCTCTCTTGGACTGGAATTCCTGATTGCCCAATACGATACCGATAATATAGACACTCAAATAACCATTGCCGCTGAGCAGCTCAGCCAGGGCATAACCGAGCAAGGCAACGGCGATGGTAAAAACCTCATTGCCGCCACCCTTGAAGAAAATATTGCGGCGCATGAGAATGACCAAAGCGTAAGAGATCAGGCCGCCCACAGCAACACCAACGGCAACCTGCAGAAACAGCATCAATAGTGCCTCTCCCGGCTTGATGCCGCCCTGAATCAAGGCTAGGCAGACAATAGTTAAAATATAGGAAAAGGGGTCGTTGGAACCTGATTCCATTTCTAACAGCGAGTCTGTATTCTCTTTTAAGGAGAGTTTGCGCCGTCTGAGGATAGAAAAGACGGAAGCGGCATCCGTAGAGCCGATCACNCTNCCTAAGAGCAGGGATTCAACCAGGGGGAAGCCCAATACATAATGAACAAAGATGCCGGTGATAGCNGCAGTGAAAAAGACGCCAAAAGAAGCCAGGATTAGCGCTTTGCCCGCNACNGGCTTTGCTGCCCGCCAGCTGGTACCGAAACCACCATAAAACATAATGAAGATTAAGGCTGTAGAGCAAACCTTGTCTGCCAGTTCAAAATTGTCAAAATTACTCATCAAGTCTGAACTGCCAATCGCCATACCGAAAACTATAAAAATAAATAACATAGGAATGCCGGATTTATCCGACACTTCGCTCAGCAGCACGCTGACCAATACTACAATGCCTATAAATATTAGTGCCTGAACCATAAACCTACAGTTTCCCCCTTTATATCGCTCCGGGCAGACGATATAACGCCTTCGAAACATATTGATTAATATACCATATCCGGGCCCTCCGGAGCATCCCTTGCCTGCTATATTCGTGACATTGCTTCTCCCTTGCTCTGCTATGTCACGCTGCACTTCCTTGCTGAAAAACTATAATGGTACAAGAAATTGTATCAACAGCTGCGTTTCAATGTTGACCAGGCTGTCCGAAAACAGCTCACATCTAATCGCTACGGCACATTTTAAATAGCCGGAGGACAAAAAAGTCCGAAAACGCCTTCAAATAGGACATTTTCGGACAATTGTGGCGGAGAGTGAGGGATTTGAACCCTCGGAAGACGTACGCCTTCCCCGGTTTTCAAGACCGGTGCCTTCAGCCACTCGACCAACTCTCCACGAATGTGCTGCCGGTAGTTATAGCCAATCCGTGAGTTAAAAACAGGTCAATTGTAGATTATTCTGCCCTGAATTTTCTGTCCGGAAAGCCATGAGGACACGCAAATCATTTTAGCCTCCAGCCTCAAAGAATGTCAAACTTTGAAAAATATGTCATAGCTAAAAAGGCTGAGATATTGTATAGTCTGTTTATGACTAAGCATATCAGACCTTTGGGTTATAAGAATCTTGCCCTACCTATTACCTTTGCCGCCGTGGCCAGCAATTTCATGGGAGTCTGGTTTGCTTTTCAGGGTTTTGTTGATGCCGCTATGGTCTGCCTGATCCTGGCCGGGATCTTCGATATGTTTGATGGACCGATCGCACGCAGGCAACAGAAAAGATCTCAGGATGAGCTCATGTTCGGCATTGAGCTGGATTCTTTGGCTGATGTTATCAACTTCGGCTTTGTGCCGGCCCTCTTGCTGTATATGAGCGGTCTCCGGCGTTGGTTCTATGTGCCGTTCTTTTTCCTCTATATTCTGTGCGCTATTGTCCGGCTGGCTTATTTTAATGTGAGATCTATCAAAAGGTTCAGTGATAGTACTATCGGTTACGATTTTGTCGGTTTGCCCGTCACCAGTGCTGCTGCCAGCTTTCCGGTGGCCTGGCTGATCGCACAGTGGTTGCCGTCACCCTGGGGCAAAATCTTACTCACGGCTGTCATGCTGATCTCGGCAATTCTCTTTGTTTCGCCGATCCGCGTACCGAAAATACGCAAGAAACAATATCCGATCGTGATTTTGCTCGGCATCATTCTGGTCATCATCTACGCTTTTAGGATCTGACTCAGATCAAATAGGATTAGCGCCATGTCTGCAACAACTGACCGGGAAAAGAATGTTCAGGCCGCTTGGTCAAGACGGCTTTATCAGACGAATATAGGGCGCTTTTTCCTGCGTACAGTATTTCTGCGCCGCTGGTTTTCCCAACTGGGGGCACTGTATTTTGATAGTGCTTGGTCCCGACGCATGATCAAACGCTTCATCACGGAACACGATATTGATCTGAGGCAGTATGAACCTGCCCGCTATCGTTCTTTCAATGATTTCTTTATCCGCAAACTGAAGTCCGGTCAACGCCCATTCGAATCTGATCCTGCGGCCGTGATAAGTCCGGCAGACGGCCTGCTGTCGGCAGTACGTCTAACCGAGGACGCTACTTTCCAGGTCAAAGGACAATCTTATTCAGTCGCCACATTGCTGGGTGCCGTCGCCGGGGAAGCTGATTTTGCTCGGCATATTTCTGTTTCTGATTCCAGTGATACCGAATCGGACCGCAACAGCAGAAATGCTACTTCCTCAGCCGGAACCGAACTTGCCGCAAGGACCGAACGACTGCAGGCGGCGCGGAGATTCGCCAACGGCCTGGCTTTGATTTTTCGCCTGCGGGTCCAGGATTATCACCGCTATATGTATATGGACAGCGGAACTGCCGGGCAGCTCCACCACATCGCCGGCAAATATCACACGGTTGCTCCGATCGGACTGGAACATACGGCGGTCTGGCAGGAAAATACCCGCGAATGGCAAAGCCTTCGCTATGACCACATCGGTGAAATTATTCAGGTTGAGGTCGGAGCCATGCTGGTCGGCCGGATCGTCAATCACACCGCAACCACATTTGCCAGAGGTGACGAGAAAGGCTACTTCTGTTTTGGCGGTTCAACGATAGTTCTGCTGGTTCAAGAGGGGCAGCTGCAGCTAAGCCCTAAATTCGAGACCTGCTTTGAAGAAGAAATACCTGTCCTGCAAGGCGAGACCATCGGTCGAGCCCAGCACAATCCGTAACCTACCACTCATCGCTAAAATCGAAAAGCCATCATTCCCGACGAATTTTTATCGAAGACGCCACCGGGCCGTCCGCAGCACAGAGTATAGCAATTACCCGGACCCGGGGCTTTAAAGTCTCTTCATCTTAGTGATCTGATCAAATTCCACATTGGCACTGCCGAGTCTCTCCTCGGCACCAATCACGCAGATATTACCATCCTTGATGGCTTGCTCCAGCCAGGCAGCAGCCGCTCGCAGCTCTGACAGCTCCGTCGCTATAGCCTCAGCCTTCAGCTGCTCCAGAGTCTGCCGGTTAAGTCCGGAGTACTCCCGCTCCAGCATCAATATATCGACCTCATAAGGACTGATAGCCGGATCAAATTGATTGAGCGAACCGATAATCAGGCGCTCCAGCTCAACCGGCGTCAACTGCAGCGAGCGAAGCCAGTTTCCCAATTCCTGATAGACCGTCAATGTTTCCGCCAGTCGGGGATCGCGATAGGACAAAAGCGCCAACTGCCCGTCAGGTCTGAAACTGATGCCCTGGCCGTAGGCGCCGCCCCGGGCGCGGATCATTTTATACAGATAGTCGCTGGAAAGCAGATTATCCAAGACCGGCAGCATGCCACTGTAGTTAATCCCATAGGCTCGGTAGTCGGAAACCAAAGTGACATAATTCACATTTGATGAGAGGGCCAGCCCCTCACTAATTTGCAGCGGACTGAAGCTGAAGTCCTGAACCGGCAGTTGCTCGGCCGGCAGATCGTTGATCAGGCTTCTGACCTGGGTCAGGAGTTCCGACAGATAATCCGCTTCTGCTGTCAAAGATACTTTCAGCCCTTGGCGACGGAAAATCCGGTTGCTGACGCGAGCCAGCCCGGAGCATAGTCGCTCAATCTCACGGTCGAAATTCTGCAGCAAATCACTGAGATGCCAATAAAAGCTCAAGCCATTGATCTGCTCCGCATAAGCATGGGCGGGAAAGATACGGGCCGAAGCCTGACGGATAGCTATGCGATGAGCCATCGAATCGAAGTTGTCCTCAAGGTCGGATTTCAGAGACAGCAGTAGTTCTTTGAGCCTGCCTCGGTCAGTAAAATCAGTTTCCAGCAAAATCTCCCGCAGCAAGTCAAACATCTGCTGCGTGCTGGCATTGAGCGCATGCGAACGCACTATCAGTCGTGGCTTATGGACAGACGGATCGTGGAAGTCTGTGGAAACACCGGCACTGAAAGCAAAACCGGAGCAGATTCTGTCAATCCGATTGCTGAGCTCAATATAGTCTTTGCCGGCTGTGCTGAGATCGCCCAGCAAATGACAGAGATAGCCGACATAGACCAAATCCTCCTGCCGCACCCGGCTCAGATCAAAGCCCAAAGTGAAAGTGCCAATACCGCCGGTAGGTTGCGGATGCAAAAGATAACATACTCCCTGCTCATCTACTCGCTGTTGCTCAATTCGAGTCACGCCGCGATCAATATCCGCCAGCGATAAATAGGGAAGAGTGTCCTTTTCCTCCGGCGTATCCGGTCTGGCCTGCCAGGCAGCCAGCGCCTCAGTCTCGGCTAGTAAAGCCTCAATCTCCGCCGCAGTCAGATCAGCTTTCAGTTCAGCCAGCTCACGTTCGACAGCTCGATCCAGCTCGCGGTACAAGCCCACGACCGGGCGGTGGATGCCGCGAATGGTATCCGGGTTCTCCACCAGCTTCTGCCTGACATAATCCTCAAACAAACCCTGACTGATACCGGTTCTAAGCTTCTGCAGCGGCTCATCAAAGGCCAGATCTGCCAACAGCGGTTCACGATAGCGGAACTGGGATATAGCACGTATGCTGTAGATAATACCGCGATGAATCCCACCCGAGCGGCGCAGATCCAACTCATTGCTATTTAATTGCGCCAGCAGCAGATCGCGGTCAAAGCCCTCCGCCACACCGCGTCTCAATTCCTGATCCAAAAGCTCACAAAACTCGCTCGCCCGCGCCGGATCAGCATTCTTGACCAGGACACCGAAATCGGTGAAATATGTATTCCGACCGTAGCTCATCACATCCTCGCCCAGCCCGGCTCGGCGCAGTGCCAACTTCAACGGCGACGACTCTGAATCAACTAATACCCCGAAGATCAGCTTGGCCAAAAATCGTTCCTCGACCGTCTGCGCATGACCCAGCGACCAAGTTTGCGACAGCCAGCTATTTCCGGACGCAATCTCACCATCCTCGCCATTGAACTCAAAGTCCCTAAATCCGGGTTCGCTGACAGGGCGCCCTCCCGGCACAATCTCAATCTTTTCAGACGAAGGCGTTATTTCAGCCAACACTGCATCCAGTAGGGGGAAGACCTCGTCCGCTGCGATAGCGCCGTGCAGTACGATCAGCGCATTGGACGGATTATAGTGGCGTCTGTGGAAAGCCAGAAAATCCTCATAGCGCAACTGTGGAATATCATAGGGATATCCACCGGATTCATGGCTATAGGTAGAGCCGGGATGGAGCGCTCGCACCAGATCGAATTTGATCTGCTCTGAGGGATCGCTATAGGCACCGCGCATCTCATTATAGACCACACCATTGTATGCCAGCGGTGCGTCCCGATCCGCCAATGCCAGATGCCAGCCTTCTTGGAGAAAAATCTCTTTCGTCTCATAAATCCGCGGATGAAATACTGCATCCAGATAGACGGATATTAAATTGAGGAAATCTTGGTCGTCCTGGGAACTGAGAGGATATAGGGTCATATCCTCAAAGGTCATGGCATTGAGGAAAGTCTGCATTGAGGTTCGGAGCATATCCATAAAGGGTTCGCGCGTGCGGTACTTTTCGGATCCGGCCAGAACCGAGTGTTCCAAGATATGAGGCAGACCGGTCGAGTCTGTGGGCGGTGTGCGAAAGCCGATCGTGAAAGACTTATTTCTGCTGGCGGACTTTAAATACAGCAATCGGGCGCCGCTCATCTCGTGCAAATATTCCAGAGCCATCGCCGCCGCTTCCGGCAGGGACGTCTCACTGACAAGTGTAAAACCGTAGTCTGATTCTTGTTTCATCTTCTGCTGCATATGATCTCCTCTGATTGTGATTAGCTATTGGACAAAGATAGGGCGGTCTCTCGGATAATCTCAGCTCCGGGACCGCCTGTCGCTGCAGATCTAATTGTGGCAGCGCTATGTTTATATATTAATTCTCGCCGGTCTCCGACTCGCCTCAAACCGTTCTGTCAATATCCCGGTGCGAGAGCACAACCGGATAGCCCTTATTAATCAGCTCCGAGGCGATATAATTGGCAAAAGTCACCGAGCGGTGACGCCCGCCCGTACAGCCGATCCCGATCACAAGTTGGACTTTGCCTTCGGCAATATACAGTGGGATGGCAAAGTAGAGCAGATCCAGAATACGTTCAAGCATGCCGATCGCCTCCGGGAAACTCATCACATATTCACTGACTTCATGATCCTCTCCGGTCAGCGGGCGCAAACTGTCTATATAGTGCGGATTGGGCAGGCAACGCGTATCGAAAAGAAGATCGGCATCACTGACCGTACCATGCTTGAAACCGAAAGAATAAATATTGATTACCATGGAATCGCGGCTATCCAGAGATAAGACCTTGAGCAAAGTACTGCGCAGCTGAGCCGGCTTCAGATAGGTTGTGTCGATAATATATGAGGCTCGGGCTCTAATCGGCACCAAATATTCTTCCTCCATGCGTGTAGCCGCCTCAAAGATTAGGTTCTCGGTGGTCATGAGAGGGTGAATCCGTCTGGTTTCTTTATAGCGTCTCCTCAGCTCATCGGCGCTACATTCCAGATAAAGAATCTTATAATCAATATCCCTATCATCCAGATCTGAAAGGACTTGGTCAAAGTCAGAGAACATATTTTGGCTTCTGGAATCGATGCCGAAAGCAATCTTCCTTTGCATTGTGTCATGTTCACACATAAAATCCATGAAGTTAAGGATAATCTGAGGCGGCAAATTATCAACACAGTAATAATTCATATCCTCAAGGAAATCCAATGTCAGTGATTTTCCGGCGCCGCTCAGACCGGTAACTATCAGCAATTCCATTTCTTCCTACAGCATCCTTTCCAGTAAAAGTGTTCAATTTTATTCTAGTGCAGAATCAGAACTAATAAAAGTTTCTTTCCGTTCAGATATTGCCTAAGAATACCCTGTTCAGCTTTTTTTCGGCTATTCTCTTAAGTCGGTGCAGAGTTTCAAGCGGAGTCGGTGCCGGCTCTGTCAGGCGGTATCTGGGGAAATAGCGTGACAGATGATAGGGGATATCCGGATCAATATCCGCCAGCCAGGAGGTCATTNCNGCAATCTCCTGTTCNTTGTCAGAGAAACCGGGAATCACGAGTGTTGTNATCTCCAGATGGGCACTCGCTGCCGCCAGCTCGATGGTTGACCGTACCAGGTCCAACGATCCGTTCAACACCCGGTAGCCTTCGTCTGAAAAACACTTGAGGTCAATATTCCAAGCTGTGGTAAACTCGGCAATCCGGCGGACAGGGCCGGGGTGGAAGCTACCGTTGGTGATCAGGACAGTCTCAAGCCCGGCACTTCGGGCCAAGCTGAAAGTCTCGAGGATATATTCGAAGTTGATCAGGGGTTCGTTGTACGTGAAAGCCAGTCCGATATTGCCCCTTGTGCGCTGATCGAGTGCGACTTGGACCAGATCAGCGGGCGAATAACTTTGACTGGGGACGGCGGTACGGGCTATCATCTGCTGATCGGCACTCTGGGAAATACGATAATTCTGGCAGAAAGGACAGGTCAGATTACAGCCGAAACTGCCGGCCGACAGGATATATGTGCCCGGGCGGAAGCAAGACAGCGGCTTTTTCTCGATCGGGTCCAGGGCCAGGCCGGTCAGGATACCGGCATAGTGGTTGACAATTTGCCGACCGGTATTGCTGCGCGCGCCGCAGAAGCCTGTCTCCTCCGGAGCCAGGCGGCAGTTGTGATGGCAAAGGGGGCAAGTCAGGCGGGGATCAGGAGTGTGCGGATTAATATTGGCTTCGCTGTCAGAAGAGGTGCTGGCTTCGCTGTCGGAAGCGGAATTAATACACTCCTTGCTACCGGCTTCTGTACTTAACTGTTGATTATCATTTGTCATTTTGATGTCTGACCACCTCGAATCGCTCGAGCTGAACCGGCTCAGAACGGTCAATACCTGCTTTTTGTCTGGCAATATCGACTTGTTGCTCTATTGAACTGATACCGTCCAAATTGGGCAGCAGCAGGCCTCTGCGCAGGCCCCGGCTGACGATCACACCGTAGCGCTTAATATCGAGTTCAGAAGGATCTGTGATTGGTTCCGGCGGTCTCAGCACATCGACACTGTACTCCAGCGCCGGCAGCTCTTCCAAGCTGATGGGGCGAAAACGCGGATCGCGGGTGCCGGCAGCTACGGCATTGCCTATAATCTCTTCTGCCAAGGTGCCATAACTCGGTTGGATGGTGCCGATACAGCCTCTGAGCTGGCCATGCTTATGGATTGTCACAAAGGCACCGGCCTTGCCGGCAGTGATTTCTCGCGGCAGGGCTGCCAGTTCCACCGGCGTTAACTTAGGCTTTCGCCCGTTTCGGATATAAGATTCAACCGTATGCTTGGCCAATGCGACATAGGGATCGCCGCTGAGCCAAGGAATATTCTCTCCGGAACTGTGGCCAGGGGGAGCCGGCTGGCAGCCGTCGGCCGCACCGCAGTTTGAACTGCGGACTTTGTTTTCATTTCGGATTTGGCCGGTTGCATCAGCCGATTCACTTGTTTTCGCAGTGTCAGTTGTTGCAGCCGCAGCAGCTGAGTCATCTGCACCTGCCGGTCGCGGATTGCGGAAAGCCGCGATGGCATATCCGACGCCATAGGTACCTTCATAGCTTAAAAGTTCCGCTTCAAAAGCGGTATCCGCCAGGACGCCGCCCAAGATGTTGAAAGATCTAAGCCCGCATTCAGCAACTTCTGCCAGCAGATCCTCATCATAGAAAAGTAGCCGAGCGAAATCGCCGGCGCCGAGGGCTGCGGTCAGATCGCGGTCAAAAGCTTCGCCGCGCGGCGCCAGACCATAGGGACTGTCAGCTTTTAAACGGTGGGAGAGATCGCCGCTGGCAATAAAGACGACTCGCTTGCCGGAGGCAGCAATAGCGTCTCGGATGGCCCGTCCGTAGTTATGATGAGTCTGCGGCGACAGACCGGAGAAAGACAGGCGGACTAGGCGAGGGGTTAATTGCCACTCACGGAAATCAGCGGACGGCTGCTGCTTGACACCGGAAGTAGGCCTGTCGGCAAATATGCTATCCGATACAGAGGGTGATTGGTGCTCCGCAGCAGAAGCAGCCCATTCCGCCTGAGCGATAAAGTAGAGAGGCACAAAGCTGCCGTGATCAACTCTGCTGTCTAAATCCATATTTTCAGCACTGATATGTGTCGGGATGCCGGCAGCCTGCGCCTTATCGCTGATCAGATCGATCAGCTCCTGATCATAATCCATGGCCAGAGCAGGCTGCCTGGCACCGAAGGATGCCAAGGACATCCATTCACTGTGGCCATCGATCAGACGGAAAGCGCCGGATAGTGCAGGCGTATGCGGGGAAACAAGGACAATCGTGTCGGGCTGAGCCTGAACTATTTCGGCTCCTACACGGTAGTAAGCAGCCATCGTCTCCGGAATTCCTTTCTCGGCACCCCTGCCTACGGCCGGCACAGCCAGCGGCGGATGAGGTACTGCATAAGCTGAAATCAAAGTCATCTGAATCACTCCTTTTAATCGCTAACAAAGCGGGGCAAACCATATCGGCCAGCTCCGAGGATGCCATACCATCTGATCCGGCAGGCAATTAGATTATCACCGCAATTCTCGGTGACACTCGGTGACAAATAAATTCTATCTTGCTATCAGTATAGCGCATTCTTCTCCCAAGATAATTGACTTAGCAACGTTGAGTAATAAATAAATGCTGTGGAAAACCCTATTGTTGATTCATAAAAATTTTTCCTCAAACAGCGTTCTGGTAGGCATTTTAATATTTGACGGGGCTAGATATTTAATATTTGACGGGGAAAGCAAAATTTATTATTATAAGCTTAGATATAATCCAAATAACCCAAATTTCCGGATGCTCGGGAAACAGGTGTGAAACCTGTGCGGTACCGCCGCTGTATGTGAGACTTATCCTCAAGACAGATGTCAGCCACTGATTGGATTGGGAAGGCGAGGATTAAGGTCAAAAACTCACGAGCCAGAAGACCGGTCCGGAAATGATGCCAATACACAACGGTTTATTGTGTCGCATCGTTGCAGTAATTGACGGTAAAAACGGGCCGCAACTTTATGAGTTGCGGCTTTTTGTGTTGGAGGAGAGAGCTAATAAGGAGAGCACTCAAATCTGACCGAATAACAAATTTACACTATCGTTAAGGCGATTTTGTATACTCCTTTTCTCATTTCTGATGCAGGACTGGCGCCGGATTTCCTGGCCCGGGAACCGGTAGCCAGCTGCATCAGAAAAAGCCCGGATCAGCGGTTAATTCTCCTCGGACACTCTCTGCTAATCATATGTGATCATATTCAGATCGAGCATATTCTTCTTAATCTGGGCGAGAGTGGATTTTAGGGCACTGAGCTGCTCATCCGACATTTCGTGCAGATCCGGCGGCTGATCCTCCCAGGAACCCATCATGCGACCGACTTCGTCCATCATTTTGCTCACTTCATATAGATCCGGAGCACTGACCAGGATAGAAGTACTGCGACACGTTTCATCGCCGAGAAATTCCAGCTCATCACCATAACGCGGGATCATGACATCAAGGCCGAAAGTCTGCTCAATATTATCTTTCAGCGGCAACATCTCCCTGGTTTCACCGTGGACCAGTACTACCTGCTTGGGCTTGGTCTCGAAGTCAGCCAGCCAGTTCAGCAGTGTCGGTTTATCAGCATGGGCCGAGAAACCGGGCATACTGTACACTGAGGCCTTGATATCGACCCAGGAGCCGGCGATCTTAACCTTATCTGTGGTTCCGTCCAAGATGATGCGTCCCAGCGTGCCCGCAGCCTGATAACCGACAAAGATGACAGCGGACAGAGGATCCCAAAGATTATACTTTAGATGATGGCGAACCCGCCCACCGGTAGCCATACCACTGGCTGAAATGATGACCTTGGGCTCCCGCATCTCATTCAGCGCTTTCGATTCATCCACTGATCCGGTATAGGTGAGATTGGGGAAATTGAAAATATTGTCACCGCGGCGCACCAGGGCCTGAGCCTCTTCTCCCAGTAAATCGGTATGCCGCATGAAAACTGAAGTTGCTTTGGTCGCCATCGGACTGTCCACATAGATCGGAACGGGATACTGCTGGCCGTGGCCGCCGTACTCAAAGTATTTGTTCATTTCATAGAGCAGTTCCTGCGTGCGACCGATCGCAAAACTGGGTACAATCACGCTGCCGCCGCGATTGATCGTTTTATAGATTACCTGCATCAACTGATCCAGCGAATCCTGATACTTGGCATGGACGGTATTGCCATAAGTTGACTCCAGAATAACCAGATCCGCCGCCTCAATAGAGGAAGGATCGCGGATCAGCAGATGGTCATGCATGCCGAGATCGCCGGAGAAAACTACCTTAGTTGTCTTATCGTGTTCTGTAATCCACAGCTCAACTATCGCCGAGCCCAGAATATGCCCCGCATCTCTCAGCCGCATCCGGATATGCGGTGTCAGATCAACCATTTCTTCATAATAATACGGCTCAAACAGCTCCATCGCCGCAACCACATCATCGGAATCATATAGCGGTTCTAACAGCTCCTCGCCGGCGCGCTGGCGCTTTTTGTTCTCCCATTGAATATCGAAGTACTGAATCTGCGCCGAATCCTGGAGCATAATATCGACGAGCTCCATTGTCGCCTGTGTCGTGTAAATCGGTTTGTTAAAACCTTCTTTGACCAGCTTGGGAATCCGCCCCGAGTGATCCAAATGCGCGTGGGTCAGAATCAGAAAATCCAACTGTGAAATATCATAAGGGAAATCCTGCCGATTTCTGGCCTCTTCACTGGCACTGCCCTGGAACATCCCGCAATCGATCAAAAAACGCTCGCCATGCTCTGTCGTGACCAGGAAATTAGAACCGGTCACATCCTCGGTCGCACCATAAAAAGTAATTTTCATTCAGCTTTCCTCTGTTTTCTCCGGTACCGTCCGCCGGATAATACCGCCACCTACCACCATCTCGCCACAATAAAAGACGATCGATTGACCCGGCGCCGGTGCTCTGACTTTTCTCTCGAAGGCGGCAACGATATGTGCCGTTGACTCCGGCCTGATTACGGCGGCGGTCTCAGCCGAGCGATAGCGGATCTGTGCTGCTACGGCTAGAGGCCCGGTAAGTTGCGGCAAGGCTATTAGATTAATATTATCAGCTAAGACAGAATCAGTGTATAATTTTTCTTGCTTGCCTAAAACGATCCGATTGGTCTCTTTCTCCTTACGCAGTACAAAATGCGGTTCTCCCAGGGCCAGACCCAGACCCTTGCGCTGACCGACCGTATAATATATCAACCCTCGGTGCCTGCCCAGAATCCGACCCGACTCATCTACGATATCTCCCGGCTCCTGCAGCCCCAGCTCCTGCTCAATCAGAGTGGCATAATCTCCATCCGGTACAAAACAAAGGTCCTGACTGTCGCCGCGATCGGCTGCGGCCAAATCATATTTGTGCGCTAGCTCCCGCACCTCGGCTTTGGTCAGATCTCCCAGTGGCAATAACAGGCGGCCCAGCTGTTCTTGTTTGAGACGATAGAGCATATAGCTCTGATCCTTATCCTTATCTCTGGCCTTGAAGAGCAGGTGACAATTTTTCACTGTCTCCGGTATACTGCAGTCCGCATTTGCAGCCAGCGGATTACATTCTCCCGCTGTTTCTACCTTATCGGCACCGCCGGCGCGCTGAACCCTGGCATAATGTCCTGTGGCTACCAGCTCAATTCCTCTCCAGTCCGCTTCTTGCAATAGTACTTTCAGCTTAACCTCGGCATTGCAACGTACACAAGGATTAGGCGTTTCACCCCGGGCATAGCCACTAATAAAATCGGCTATCGTGCAACTCCGAAATTCCTCTCTGGCATCGAGTAAATAAAAGGGGATCTCCAGTTGCTCGCAAACAGCCGCTGCCTCTGCGGGATCTTCAGCTCCATGCATCATCAGCATAGCTGCCTGACAGTCATAACCTTGTTCCCGTAGTAATGCCGCTGCCACACTGGAATCCACGCCGCCGCTCATAGCAATTAATACTGATCTGGCCATAATGGGATTATTGGTCGGCGTAGGTGTCGAAATAGCCCTGGATATGGACGATTGGTGTGCCTTTGTCACCCGAGCCGGAAGTCAGATCAGCCAAAGAGCCCAGAATATCCGTTATCCGCCTGGGTGTCGTGCCCAACGAAAAAGCTGCTTCAGCTTGATGCTGATCCAGTTCGTTGATAAAGTCACTGACGGCTCGCTCCAGGTTTTCCCCGGACAGATTGGCGAACTCATTGTCAGCCAGATATTTCAGCTTAATCTCAGAAGGCATACCCTGCAGTCCGGAGGTAAAGGCCGGCGAAACTACCGGATCGGCCAGTTCCCAGATCTGTCCGACCGGATCGCGGAAAGCTCCGTCACCATAGATCATGACCTCGATCTCTTTGCCGGTCTGTTCCCGTAAACGTTGTTGGATCTGCTGCACATAAATATCGCAGTCACGCGGGAACAGCTTGACCAGCTCCGGGGCGGCTTTGTTGGCGCCCAACAGGCCGAACTCCGCATTGTACCCGCTGCCCGCCACGGGAGCCGTCATCAGATCGGCCAAATTATAGACCCGTCTCACACCGGCGGCCGTAAGCAACCGGCGTGAGCGCTGACGGCTATGTACATCACAGGTCAGGATATCCGTTTCATACTGCAATATCTCTCGCACATCATTGGCGAGGATCACACGCAAACTGCAGTTCTCGCTGCGACAGATCTCATGATAGAGCTCAATATAGTCAACACCGGTGAAGGGATGAGGATTCGAGCCGAAAAGCTCACGATACCGCTCCTCGGTCATAGTCTCGCAATAGTGATTAATGCCCAGATCGTCCAGCTGTTCAAGCGTTAGCAGTGAATTGCCGACCTCATCACACGGATATGACAGTTGCATGGTTAGCAAGTCCAGCGACCGGGCGACCGCCCGCAACACAGTCGCAAAGCGGTTGCGGCTCAAAATCGGAAAGACAATACCGGCCCGATCCGCCGGGAACTTGCTTGCCACATCGGCAGCGATCTGATCGACAGTAGCATAATTGCCTTGCGCTCTGGCCACAATGGCCTCGGTAATGGCCACTACATCGCGATCTTTCAATTCAAAAGGCTCAGCCTGAGATGCTTTGATCACACTATCCACCACAAAGGACACGAGATCATCACCCTCACGAATGATCGGGGCACGGATGCCTCTAGCAGTTGTTCCAGTAAGTCTTAACATATCATTTCCTTTTGTGTAGCTTCTACTACAGCAGGCTGGGCGTGCTCCCGGCACACCTGTCATATCCTGCAGCGCCGGTACGTCTGAATATTGCAACTGCAGAATCATCGAATGGACTATATCTTTCAATGTTAGCACAAATGGAATTACCGGTCTGCATTTGTTTGTTTTATAGGTATTCTCGCAAGTCTTTTTACGAAGGCGCTGTGAAAGGTGTTTTGTCCGCTGTGATTAGTAAATGCCATATCAGGTTCCCCGATTGTTTCTTCATCCAGATATAACATCTCAAAAGGCTGAACGGGTTAAATAAAAATCAATCTCATTAAGGCTTTAAACATCCAAGCGGAATTACATAAACACCGTCAGATCTTTGATAGGCCATTTGAGTATTTGTTAATATCATAAGGAAAGACGGTTTAACAGTGGATATATTCGCTAATTTTATTAAATTAGCACTTGCTTTATCAGCTTCATTTTCTCCTAACTTTACCTCTATGCCTCCCCACCTTCCATCATTCAGCTCAACAATCAAATCTATTTCAAGGCCTGTTGTATCATTATAGTAATAAACAGTTCCTTCAATTTCTTCCGCATAAACTCTAATATCTCTTGTCGCAATTGATTCAAACAAAAAGCCGAATGTTTCGAAATCTTTTTTTAATTTATCAGGTGATAGGCCTAAAGCGGCAACAGCAATGCTGGGATCAACAAATTGTCTTTTACTTCCTTTTCTAAGTCTGGCTGAACTTCTAATGTTTTGAGACCAAGGCAAAACATCCTCTATAATAAATAGTTTTTTTAAAGAATTCATATATGTATCAAAAGTTTTAGGATTTACAATAACATCATAAGTTTGATCCTTGTAAATAGTTGAATTTGCAGCTAAAGTGGAAATATTTCTAGCATAACTCTTTACTATCTTTTTTAATTTCTCTTTATCTTTAACTATTCCATCAACTTCATCTATATCTCTTCTAATAATGCTTTCAAGCAAATCTTTAGGAACTTCTAATTGCATGTCTTTACTCAAGTCTAAACTTCCCGGCCAACCTCCTCTACAGATATAATGTGATATATCGTCAATGGTAATATCAGACATAACCGGAATAACCTTCGGCTTTGAAAATAATTCCTTTAAAGAAATTAGTCCGTTAGATTCTCCGCTCTCATATAAACTCATAGGACGCATGTAAATAGAATTAATTCTTCCTGTTCCTGTATGTGAAGTTTTAATGTTTTGCTTTTTTGTTGATCCGGTTAGAAGATAAGCTCCTTTATAGTTATTATCATCAATATCAAGACGAATAAAATCCCAAATTTCCGGTACTTCTTGCCATTCATCAAATAATATAGGTTTTTCGCCTTTCAAAACTTCATCTTTTGATATAGTGGCTAAAATTTGATATTGTTTTTTTATAAGTGGGTCTTGCAGTTTTATAAATGTATTAGAAAAAATGCCGGCCGTCGTAGATTTTCCAACCCATTTTGCTCCTTCAATAATGATTCCGCCACTATAAGACATCTTTTTTTTGATTTGAGATTCAATTAATCTTTTCCTATAGTTTAAAATATTCATTACGCAACCTCATAGCTATATAGACCATATGAGCATATAATAATACCTCATTACCAAAAAATCAAGGGTTTTAATGGCAAGAAATAATGCATATTACCACCAAAAAATACATCGTCTCATTGCCAAAATTGTATATTTGTCTTAAATTTTGAATTAGTAAACGCTATGAAACCCTATTCATTACTGCGTTTTCCTCTTTAGTATAATTATGACATCCTTCCCGGCTGTCATCGCGAAGGATGTGACTGCTCAGAATGTGACTTCGATTCCGGGCCGGATCAGCCAGACTTTCTTGTCAATGACGGTTTGACCGGTGGCGCGGCGAATGGCCTCGGCATAGACTTCGATCTGAATGCGGTAACGCTCGCGGATCACCCGGGCAGCCTCAGCGGGATCGGCTGATACCCGATCGGATTTGAAGTCCAGAAGCAAGATGCCCTCGGCATCCGCCAGCCAGAGATCGATCATGCCCTGCAGCAGGGTAATCGGGGTGCCCGGTTCCGGCACGGCGAGTCGGAAACTGCTGCTGTACGATGTCGTCTGCCGGGCAGTGTCCGCAGTTGCTGTTACCTGCTGCGCAAATTTATCGATTCTTAACAGATCGGGGCCGGTTTGACCGGGGACAGCGATGCTCTGTCCGGACAGGGCCTGATCAGCAGACGGCAATGTGGATAGTGGCAGTAGGGCCGGAATAGCCAGTGTGAAGGGTTGCTCCCGGTAGATTCGGTCCGCCCGCAGCAGCCGCTGACCGCTTGCGGAACGCGCAAATTGCAGAGCATTGTCGGCAAAGCCTTGCACTTCTGCTTTTTCCTCCGGCAGCAGGCGCTGCTTGGCCACCATCTGCTCCAGCTGATATTCATATTCCCGCTGCGCATCCTCAGCCAGGTTCAGGCGGGCAAAGTCCAGGAATTGGAAGACGGTATGCAGAGCCACGCCGAGCTGTGTCGCGGACATTTGAGCCTGACGGCGGTTATCAGCCGTGTGCGACTCTGTGGGCCGGGACACATTTAGCGGTGCCTTCGTATCAGCAAATTGAGGAGTAGATTTTGGCGTGGGCTGTTGGAGCCGGAAAGCCATGTCGGAGAAGAGGGTAACTTCGCTGCTGAGTCCCTCTGCAGCTCGCTCCGCGTCGGCCAGGGCAGTGATCTGGCGTTTGAGTTCGCTGACCGTTATCTTGGCCGGGGCAGTGGCTAGGATGCCGCCTGAGACATCGTCACTGAGCAACTTGGTCAGTCTTGCGGCTTCATCGGCTGTTGGTGTAGGAACCGCCGAGTCGGGAACGGCGGTTAAGTCAGGTAGTGGCGGCGGAATGAGGTCAGTAAGATTGCGGACGGTTTCCTGATAAACTTGCTGTACCAGTTTGTTTCGTGGTATCAGTCGGACTTGCAGATGCGGGAAGCGGAAACTGCCTTCCGTACCGGCCAGAACCTTTGCGCCCAGCTCTTCGTCCTGCAGATATAGCAGGTGGAAGATAAGCTCCCGGTTGTGACGAATCTTACGCAATGTCTCCGCCTGCAGGCGGTCATCTCCGGCCCGGGCCAGAACTATGGCAGTCTCCAGATCTTTCTGATTGGAGGAGATCTCACCATAGGGCTTATCCAGGGCATCGACCAGATAGAGTCGATCCCGGGCGCGGGTCATGGCGACATAGAGCAAACGCCATTTCTCAGCTTTTTCAGCCATGTTCTCAGCTTCCAGCTGCACCTGGTGCGGCAGATTCAGATAGGTGCCGGCACCCTGCGGGTCAATACTATAGCTGGTTATGCCTACCTGCTCGCTGAGGCTGGCAAACTGGTAGCGGTCGCGCTGATGATAGGCGGAATCCAGCCCGGCCAGGAATACGACCGGGAATTCAAGTCCCTTGCTGCCGTGGACGGTCAGAACACGCACAGCATCACCGACAGACACGACCGGCTCGATTTCTTCCGGCTGACTGTCTTTCTCGCGCAGATTGCGGATATAGCCGGCTAATGTGTTTATGCTGAGCGGCTGGTTTTGCTCCAGCAATTTAACCCAGTCGAGAAAACTCTCCAGGTCGGCCAGATTCTCCCCGGCATAGCTGCGGTGCTCAAGATAGTCCGCATAGCCACTGTCGGCAATAATCCGCGTCAGCAGTCCCGATACCGGGAGGTCTTCGGACAGTTGACGCCAATTGGCGAGCTTGTTCAGTAGGCGGCGCACTTTGCTTCGCAGTTTTGTTGTCTGATCCCGGTCCGGACTTTCTGCTGCGGCGAATGTTGTCGTCTGATCCCGGTCTGCGCCGTTCGCTACGGCAAATGTTGCCGTTTGTTCTCGGTCAAAGCTGCCAGCTGCGACAAATGCCTCCAAGCGCAGATAGTACGGATCGCGGTAATAGACCGTGCGGGCACTCTCATCGTCATCTTGCAATGAGACAGGTTCTTGTGATTCCGCCGTGACCTTCCCGGCGGAGATTCCACGGCCACTGTCAACCTCTGTATTGAAAGCTTTCGACGGCTGTCCCGGTTCACAGGTTGGAGGAACCACGGTCATCGCTTCTGCGCTCGCTGCGATCTGCAGCAGCTCTTCTTCGCTCAGACTCTCGCCCAGTAAGCCGGAAAGAAGAATCGAGGTTAAAGGGATGTCTTGTCGACTATTGTCGAGTACTTGTACCAGGGCTTCTAACTGCCGCAAGACCGGTGAATCGAGAAATTCCCGCTTGGGAATGCCGGCCACAGGGATACTGTGGCTAGTCAGGACCTGGCGCCAGATATCCAATGTCTTATGTTGCGGCGCCAAAATAGCAATATCGCTCAGTTTATACGAGGTCGTGCAGAGTAATTCCCGGATTTGAGCCACAGCCAGCAGCGCCGCCGCTTCCTGACTGCGGGGAGCCGGCGTCAGACCGAGTTCCGTCTCGACTCCGTTGGAAATATCGCCCGTTTGAGAAACAGATGTACGAACTGAAACTACAGGATTTGTTTCGTCTGCTCTTGATGCCCCGGCAATTTCGTCGTCTGCCGCTGTTTCTGTGTTTTCAGCTTCAGATGTTTCTGTCGTTTCATCGTCACAGATCGTGAGCAGGAATTCTACCGGCAAGTCAGAATCCGGTTCGTCCGACCGACCGGCGATCAGGGCCTCGCTGCGGTCATATTCGATCTCGCCTGTCTCTCTGGTTAGAAAGGAGCTAAAGACTTGATTGACGAAAGCGATAATACCGGGCAGACTGCGGAAATTGCGATTGAGGCGGATGACATAGCCTTCCGGACTATCCGATAACGCCTTCGTTTCTGCCTCATAAGGGGTAAAACGCTCCTGTTTGCCGCGAAACAGATCGGGATTGGCATAGCGGAAACGATAAATGCTTTGCTTGATATCGCCGACCAGATAGAGATTGTCGCGGGCAAAAGATGTGATGACTGCTTCCTGAATACTGCTGGTGTCCTGATATTCATCGACATAGACCTCCAGATAGCGCCGGCGATATTCGGCACAGATCTGAGGTTGGCGCAGCAAGCGGAGAGCATCGTGCTCAAAGTCGTTGAAATCGACTTTGTTCCGGCGCAGTTTCAGCGTGCGGTAACGACTGTCAGCCAGAAGAATCAGCTCAAACAGGCGGGCCAGCGGACCAAAGGTACTGCCAAGACTGTTTTCAATCTCGGCTTGGCTGAGACTGAACCAGGGGTAGACATCATCAAAGTACCGGTCAACCGGATTACCACGGGTATTCTGGAAATTGGATGTGATCAAGGCCAGGACTTGAGCGATATGAGTATTGAACAGGGCGTTGAACTCCTGAGCCTGTTCGCCGCGCCCCCCTTTGAGCACTGTGATCGGAGGCAGGTTGCGCCCTAGGCGGTTAATCGCATCCCAGTCTTCAGCGGCCAGAACCTCGGCCAGAGCGGGTAGCAAGACGGTAATCGCTTGCATGGCCGGTCTGAGTGCCGTAATAGTCTTGGCTTTTTCGCGGGGATCGAAGATCCGATCCCAATAGGGCAGGGTCTGCAATTGCCGCAGATCTTCCAGTGCAGGTTTCAGATGGCTACGCAGTGCTGCAAATAAATCCCGGGCATAGTCTGAGTCCGCCCAGTTGCGGCAGTTATGGTAATTTTTGGTCAGTTCGGTCTGAACCCACTGGGGATAATCGGCCATACTGCGGAGTTGATTTAGCATCCGGGCCAAATTGTCACGCAGGCCCTGATCATCGTAGCCGGGTGCGATAGCAGCGGCCAAGAGGTCAAAGTCAGCGAGCCAGGCAGCCAATGTGAGATCAGGCCCCGCTACCACAAAGGGTTGAATCTCGCTCCGGGGTTGCGGGAGTTCACGGGGGAGCAAAGCGGTCGGGGGAATACTGAGGGCAGCCTCACCGCCCGCAGCCAGCCGGTAAATCGCGCCGAGCACATCATCGATCGCCTGGTCGACCAGTAGTTTTTTCTCTTCTTCTTTCAGAACCTGATAACCCGGTTCGATCAGAGGCACTCCGTCCTCATCCACCAGCTCACTGAGATAATTGGCAATCACACTGTGACAGAAGGAGTGGATCGTAGAAATCTGCATGGCCGGCAGCTGTCTGACCAGCTCACGCGCCCGCAGCTTAGTTTTCGTGTCGGTCTCGTTCTCCTGATAGCTGCGAATCGCTGTTTCGATCTTCTGTGCCATCTGCGTGGCAGCCAGATCAGTAAAGGTCATGACGGCGATCCGATCCGGCTCAATTCGGCCGGAAATCAGGCGCCGCACAATCCTCTCCGTCAGGACAGTTGTCTTGCCCGATCCGGCGGCAGCGGAGATCAGAAGATCTCGCTCCTCATCATAGGCAAAAGTCTGCTGTTGTTCGGCCGTCCATTTAATCGCCATTTTCGTTCTTCCTCTGCTTCTCTTTCTGCTGACACTGCCAGTCTCTAATCATCTCTTTAGCCCGGGCTTCATATTCGCCGGGTGTACCGGCAATCTGTACCCGATCCCGTCCGCTGCGGCCATCATATAGGCAATGTACTTTGAACTGACAGTAGGAACAAGGCGATTGTCCGGTCCGCAGTACAGTCGGTTTGGCTCCCAGCTCACCGCTGAGAATATCCGCCATAGTTGTCTGAGCACGATCAACGGCATAATCCGCAATCAACAGTAATTCCTCAGTGCTGCCGGTCAATTTTTGTTTGTCGAAGGAATCACGGAGCAGTCCGGCAGGATCTAGCGAGACGGGCATAATTCCTTGGCGATTATCGCTGCGCCGGTCAGCAAAGGTAAAATAACCGAAACCACGCGGTGCAGCCTTCGGATACAGATAGCTGCAAACTTTAAGATAAAGCGGCAGCTGCAGATTCAGCCCGTGTACCAAGTCGGCCAGAAAAATCTGGCGGCGGCCGCGCTTATAATCAATCAGAACAAAATCATTCCCCGCTGTGTCGATGCGGTCGATCGTGCCGGTGAGAGTCACCTGCCAGTCACCCGACGTCAATTTAAGATTATCCCTCTCGGGCAGGGGAAACTTCCATTCCACCGCCTTGGGGAAGAGCAAGTCGCGCTTGATCTGATCCGCTGTGAGCTGCAGAGTCGTCAGAGCATAGCTTAGAATCCGCCGCTTCATCTGTCCCTGCACCTCCGGAAAGCCAAAATGCATCAGTCCTGCGGTTTCAACGGCGGTCTCGTAATATTGCTCGAGCTTGCCGGTTGTCAGACCGGCCTGCCAGTCCTGCGCCAGCTCAGCTTTTTCCACCGGTTCTACTACTTCTTGCCACGATGCCATCAGCTCTTTGATCGACAGTTCCATCACCGCATGCAAGAGACTACCCTGTTCTCTGGCGCTCGGCTGCCAGTTCTCTCGTTCGTGCAGGCGCAGCAGATATGTAGCTAAATAGCTATAAGGGCAGCTATTATAGCGTTGTAATTGTGATACGCTCAGCCGGTCGCGCGGCAAAATCAGTGTCTGTACCAGTTCCTGAGGTAATTGTAAGAGCTCAGGTCGTCGCTCCGGCTGCAATCCCAGCCCGGCCATGCTATCCAATAACTGCAGAGCTTCAAGCCAGACCTCCCGGTCACCAAGCGGTCTGTAGCGGGCAACCGGATCGACCAGTGCCAGATTCAGCTGTCTTTGTGCCATCTTCGTCACATTCCAAGCAGACGAAGGCGCAAAAGGGTCCGACAGCAGTATGGTCTCAGCCCCTACTTGCTCTTCAAGTTGCTTCTGAACCAGGGAGATCTCATCCCGATTGAGAGATGGCGAAGTTAGGTACAGATGTCTGCGCGGCGCCGTCAGCAGCTGTTGCAACTGCCATTCCCGTGCCAGCGGCAGATCTGCCTGATGGCTGGGAAAGATTTTCCGACTGTGTTCAGCCAGCAGCAAACGTTCATTATCGCGCAGATAGCCCTCATCTGTACTGCGAGGCGGGAAATTGTCCTGACTGGTACCGACGATGAACAGCACCTCTATCGGATAGGTCGTCAGTTGGCGCAGATTACCGGCGCGGATACTGTCAATCCCCATCGGGATCGAGCTGTGGCTGAAACCGGCGAGAGCCGCCCGTAGCAATCTGGTAAAATCCGCTTGGGACAGGGTCAGCGACTGCATGAAAGTCTCGGCTTCCTCTAGGAATTTAAACCATTGGTTCCAGGAAGCGGTCAAAATCCGAGCCGCTTCTTCCTCGCCTTGTTCGCGCAGATAAGCGATCCTATCCTCTAGCCGGGCAAATACCTCTCTCTGCAGCCAATCGGAGAGCAGTTCCAGCTTGGTCGCACCGAGCCGCTTCTGCCGGATCTTGCTGCCGAGTTGATTTAGCGGCTCCAGAACAAGGCTGACCTCGTTCCAGAGATCAAGTTCGGTGTCGGACAGCTGGCCCGCAGCAAGCAATTGTTCAGGCTTAAAACGGACGAAATCACGCGGCCGGATCAATCCCCGGGCCAGACATAGATTGTCAAAATCATCTATCGTCTCACTAGGCAGCCCGCTGAAGCCGGCGCGCAGATAAGACATAATAGCTTCACGGTCAGGTTGGGCCAGCAGATATTCCAGCACAGCATCGAGCTGGCGCAGAAAAGATGATTGGTTCAAAGGAGTGCGGCGATCGATAAAGACAGGCAAACCATAGATCCGGGCAGTTGCCGCCAGCAGATCATTGTAAGTCTCCGGATCAGCCAAGGCGATCCCGATATCCCGCCGCTGCAAATCAGTTTCGACCAAAATCCGCCTGATCTCACCGCAGACAAAGCCCAGTTCCGCTCTGGCATTGGGAGCATAAACAGTTGTAACCGCAGGCATGCCCCGCCGGGGCGGCACTTGCTTTGTCGTCAGTCTGCTGCTGATGCTCCTTAATTGCCGTGCCGTATTCCTGCCGTGGGTATAGACTGTGCCGCCTTCTTCATCCAACCGATCAGAACTTACCGTCACGGTCAGTGAACTACAATATCTATTGAGGTAGTTTAGAATAGTCAATTCTTGGGTGGTAAAGGCCCTGGTCTCGCCGAAACCCAGCACCCAGACTGCCGTTTCCCGCAGGAATGCCAGTCGCGGCTCTCGCTCGGCCTCACGCAGTAGATCCGCCAAACGATCCAGATCATAGTCAGGATCGCTAAGCTCATACTGTACCAGTATCTTTCGGTATTGTTCCAATAAAAGCGAAAAATCCGCCAGCTTGTCCGATGTGATCGCTGACGGAGCTGCCGCTGCCGCCGCACTCAGATCCTGTGGTGAGATCCGGTAGCGGCTGAAGTCACCCATTACTGTAGCCAGTTCAGCAGCAAAACCAGGTTTGCCGACGAATCTGCTGAATCTGCGAAAATATTTCTCCCCGGATTCCTGAATCTCCGCATCGTCCGCCTTTGCTCCTTGTTCAGGATCTGCTTCCGGATCCAAATCCGTCTCCAGTGCCGTCTGCGCCTCTGGTTCGACAACTGCTGCTGCACGGGAACGCCGTCTCTCCGTCTGCTGGAGAATTTCTTGCAGCAGGAGAGCTTTGCCGGCGGCACTGATCCGTTTGACAGCCAGCCCCCCCGCCTCGGAGAACAGCCTGTGTGCCAGACGGGAAAAGGACAGTACCTCGGCCATCATCAGACCGGCCCGATTATGCTGCTCCAGATATCTCCTCTCCAGATCGGCTTTCATACTCTCCGGCACGATCAGAAAGGCCCTTCGCATCGGGTCTTCACGCGTATACAGATTCAGCTCGCCTAGACAGCAGTCTGCCAGTGCCTGCGGATCGGTACTATAGTAAAGCCTCACTGCCAAATCCTCCTGCCTCATTATACAACGACTGCGGCCGGGAACTAGGATATAAAATACTTGCATCTGAAGCGAAGGCGACAAAAACGATGAGGGCATCTTTTCACCACAGCGGTAGAAAAACTGCAAATCCGCCAATGTAAAAATTATATTAATTGACCGGGATAATCGACACTTGTTTAGAGTGATAGCAGTCTTGCTGTTAAAATAATACTGTATGGAGAAAAAACCTAACAGATTATCTGAGGGTATAGATCTTGAGATAAACAATAGAGAGAATGCCACCGGTTCAGCGCCGCAGGACAATGAAGCGCAACCGTCTGAAACAGCTCCGGCTGATCGCAGCTGGGTGCGAACTGCCATCATAATGTTTTCCGGGCAACTCGCATCGCAACTCGGCTCGGCAATTGTCCAGTTTGCTCTGATCTGGTATGTGACTTTGCGCACTAACTCCGGCCTGGCTATGACTTTTATCACGCTGGCAGGCTATGTACCGCAGCTCCTGATTGCGCCTTTGGCCGGAGTATGGGCAGATCGCTACAGCCGCAAATGGGTGATGATAATTTCCGACGGCTCGATCGCACTAGCTACTCTATTGGTAGCGATCATGTTTCTGGTCGGTTATGACGCCATGTGGCTGATCTATATCGTGACCGGCATCCGCTCCTTCGGAAGCGGTATCCACTCGCCCGCTATCACTTCGATCGTGCCGCAGGTTGTGCCGCGCCATGGTTTGGTGAGAACTAATGCCATCTATCACGGAGCCAGCAATATTATCTTGCTGGCGGCACCGGCTCTGGGCGGCGTAGCTGTTTCACTAATGCCGATGTGGCAGATCTTCCTGATCGATGTCGTCACGGCAACTATCGCTATCTTCTGCCTCTTTGTGATTAAAATCCCTGAAGATCAATCAGTCCCGGAAGATAAACCCAAGACCTCACAGTGGCAAGAGATGGTCGATGGTTTCAAATATGTGCGCTCGCACAAAATCGTCTTCGCCATGCTCACTGTCTACACCGTCTTCATGATCCTGATTTCGCCCGGCGCTGCTCTGCTGCCGCTATATATTCGGCGCAATTTCGGTCTGGATCCTTTTAATATCACTATTACTCAGGTCGCGATCTTCTCCGGTATGGCACTGGGTGGTCTCTTGGTTGCTAAGCGCGGTGAATTTTTGAACAAAGTTCACACTCTGCGCATGGCCGGGGGAATAATTTCCCTGATTATGATTGCTCTCGGACTGCTGGGCTACGCCAGTTGGGCTGTGATCTGGATGTTCAGTCTGGTTCTATTTCTATTCGGTCTGGTCGTGCCCTTTTACACAACCAATAGCACGGTCTTCCTCCAAGAAGAAGTTCCTCGCAAGTATCAGGGACGAACTTTCGCTTTGCAGTATATGGTGGGTTCGTTCGCTATTCCGATGGGTACCGTCTTCTTCGGACCGCTGGCTGATATAGTTTCGATTCAGTCAATACTGATTGCAGCCGGCATCGCTCAACTTTTGGTCATTATCGTAACACGGCCGCTATTTCACCGTTTGGCCGCCCATCTGTACTATCCCGAGCAATTCTCTGTTTCTAAGGACACAAAAGTAAAAGCCGTAACGGATACTGGTCCTGATAAACAAAAAGCAACCGGCTCCGATCAAGACACCACTAAGTCAAATTAAGTCCAAGCTAAATCCGGTCGCAAGGGGCAGTCGTAAACTCATAATAATGCTGCGGTTTCTCCAGCTCTTTGGGAATATCTATCTTCTGCGGACACTTAGGTTCGCAGGCTTTGCATTTGGTGCAGGCATTCGGCTGACCGCTGCCTAGAGCAGCGTATTCGGCACATAGTGCAGCTGTATCATCGGTGTCCAGATAGCGATTGTAGATAGCAAAACTCTCCGGGATATTGACGCCGGCCGGACAGGGCATACAATAGTGGCATTCTGTGCAGGGAATGCGTCCGGAGGCCAGATAAAGCTGCCTTACTTCGTCCAATAGCTCATAGTCGCCTTGAGTCAACTGATAATCGCTTTTGATGGTAGTCAAATTGTCTTGTAACTGCTCCATATTGCTCATACCGCTCAGGATCGTCAGAACGCCGGGAAGAGAGGCAACATATCTGATCGCCCAGCTAGCGGCACTGACCGTGCCGTCCGCCTCCTGTAATCTGGCTTTGGCCGCTTCAGGCAAATTAGCCAGCGCGCCGCCGCGCACAGGCTCCATCACAATCACAGGAATGCCTCGCTCGACCAAGAATTGATAACTGCGCTTGGCATTTTGCAGCTCCCAGTCAAGATAGTTGAGCTGGATTTGAACAAAGTCCCAGTCATGCTTAAGAGTATAGGCTTCGAGGATATCCGGCGTATCGTGAAACGAATAACCCAGGTGACGGATAATACCCTGCTCCTTGAGACGCAGCAGCCAGTCATAGATACCCAGTTTCTCCGCTTTGTCGATTGTGAAACGATCCAGTGAATGAAGTAGATAATAGTCAAAATAATCAACCCGGCACTTTTGTAATTGCTCAGCCAAGATCTCTTTGGCCTGATTCAACGTTTCGATACGGAACATCGGCAGCTTGTCAGCCAGGAGATAGTCCTCCCGCGGGAACTGCGTCAGCATTTTGCCGACAAAAATCTCCGACTGATCACTGTGATACATATAGGCCGTATCGTAGTAGTTGATACCTTGCTCGAGTGCGTATTTGATCATCTCAAAGCTCTGCTCATAATTGATGTCGGCACTGTCTTCCGAATTCAAGGGCAGCCGCATCAAGCCAAAACCGAGTAATGAAGGATTGGTTTTAATCCCGGGGAAACTGCGATATTCCATGGTGACCTCCTGGAGAACGAACGATTATCTCACCCCAAAGGCAAGATCAGCCTCATCCCGGCCTTCTAGCCTTCAAGTTTTTTCAGAAAGTGCTCAATACGGATCAGTTCTTTTGGGGTCAGGGTAGTAAAGAGATTCATATCTATTTTTTGTCCGACCTGACGCCAGGTGCCGACAATCCGGCCACCGACCAGGATGCTGGGTCTTACCATACCCGTGTAAGTAAAGACTTCGCGCATATGCTCTTCCTCAAGGAAAGGATTCGCTGTTTTGTCATAGCCCATCATCAAAGGATCGAAACCGGATAACAGCAGTAGATCCGGCAAATCGCCGTAATCAGCATCGAGATTGAAACCAAACCGCTCCTGACCGTCCACAGTCACCGTTTCCAGCTCAAGCTGCTCCATCCATTCCAAGATAAGACCTTTGCGGCGCTTAAAATAATAGCGTGCGTCATCAATGGTGCAAGGTCCGTAATTCTCGAAATAACGGCGGGCGATTTCCAGTTCAGCTTCCCTTTTAGGCCAAGGCTGATAATCTTCCAGTTTTACATAGAGGCCGTCCGCACCATATTTGCGGTAAACCTGCCCCGACTCAATCAGGTAGCGGATCAGTCCGCCCCAAGGATTAAATACCGAGCGCTCAGCATCTTTGTGTAATCCGGCTTCCGCCGTGATTCTTTTCAGTTCATTTCTGGTGCGCGGTCCCTCGGTCAGAGCCGCCAAAATTATATCCGCATAGTATTGTTTTTCGTCTTCGTTCAGATACATATCCGCCCGCATATCATCGACATCCCTTTGCCCGGTCTGGCGTCCCTGATGCAGATAAAGCGGAATCTCAGCTAAAGGAAAAACATGCAGAGTACCGCGGATCGACCAGCACCGCACCAACTCGTCACGCCAACCCTCAGCGCGGAATGCCTTCGTCAGCGTCCGCACAACAAAAGCCTGCTCCGGCATCAGATTATACTGTGCCTGAAAACCATTCAGCCTTGAACAGATAGCCAACGGATCGGGTGACGGATTGGTCAGACCCTGGCGGTGTAGAATTATTCTTTTTAGCTCATCTTTACTAATTTCCATATCATATTCCATCTTTATTTTATTAAATATCTATTATACCTCATATTTTTGTTGCAACTTAGTTGCATTTATGATATAGTATTAAAGCGACAAGAAATATTCATTATTGCCACACTAAGGCAGTGAAATAGGAGAAAGATTGACACTTAAATTAGGCACTACAACCCGAAATACTCAGCAGCGACAGGTAATCAAGGAATGTATCCGCCAGCTGTCGCATCCGACGGCAGATGATGTCTGGCATTGCGTGGTGGACAAGCTTCCCAATGTAAATAAAACCACGATCTACCGCAATCTCAACCGACTGGTAGAAGAGGGAGCTCTGCAACGCTTCATGACGGCGGATGGGGTGATGCTGTTCGACTCGACTCTGGAGGAACATTATCATCTGCGCTGCGAGCGATGTGGCCGGGTATTTGATGTGGAGCCGATCCTATTCGATCAAGTCGCAGAGATCGTGCAGCAAAAAAAGCATTTCCTGATCACGGGCCAGAAGCTGATTTTCAGCGGCATCTGCGCCACCTGTCAGGATGCAAGAGCTGCCGAGAATGACAAGGCAACAGCGCATGCCAAATGCGTTAATGCGAATCAAAAATCGCCAATATTTTTCGAAGGAGAAAAACCAGAATGAAGAAAGATCTCAAAGGAACAAAAACTGAAGCTAATTTGATGGAGGCTTTTGCAGGTGAGTCAATGGCCACCAACAAATATGCTTATTATGCCTCACAGGCCAGAAAAGACGGCTATGAGCAGATTGCCGCTTTTTACGAGGAAACCTCCAGAAACGAGAAAGAGCATGCCAAACTCTGGTTCAAGGCTCTGAATGACGGCAAAATTCCCACCACCACGGTCAATCTGAAAGATGCTGCCGACGGTGAAAATTACGAGTGGACCGAGATGTATGTTAATTTCGCCAAAGACGCTGAAGAAGAGGGTTTCGGCGAATTGGCCAGAAAATTCCGTCAGGTAGCTGACATTGAGAAACATCACGAGGAGCGTTATCTCCGCCTGTTGGCCAATATCGAAGAAGAATTGGTCTTCAAACGTGACAACGAAGAGACCATGTGGCTCTGCCGCAACTGCGGACATATCCATGTCGGCAAGAACGCACCCAAGGTCTGCATCGTCTGCGAACATCCCGAATCATTCTTCGAGCTGAGAGCCACCAATTATTAGACAACAGCTGTTCTGCCTTCACAAGGCAAAGCTATCAAACATGCCGGTATGGGACCCCCCTGCCGGCATGTTTCAGTTTTCCAAACTTCTCAGCGCCTTGAAGGCGGAATGGATTATTTAAAAGCACCCGAGAAACTTTACCAGATACGGTATTGACGAAGACGCTCAAAAACACGTACCACAGCCCTAAGGAACATTCACGCCGTGACCTACGTCTAATAGTTAAGCAACGATGTCCGAGCTCTACCGCATCGCTGTTTATGCCAACACCCTGATATGATTGGTATGTACCTCTTTTCCCGGTTTTCTGTAGTATTCCGGGTCGGAAACGTAGTTATCTAGTGAAAGCATATGCTTAAAACCAAGAAAGCTCATGACTACAGTCGGATATGAAGTGCAGTAGGATTGAGACTAAAGTCGGAAAGGAGATATCAGTGCTGGCAGATGAGGAAATCCTATCCTTATTCTTTGCCCGTTCAGAGCAAAGCATCCGGGAGCTGGACAAGAAGTACGGCAAACTATGTTATAAGATCGCGTTCAATATTCTGAACAATAGACAGGATGCCGAAGAATGCGTGAACGATGCCTACTTGGGTGCCTGGAATGCGATCCCGCCGGCACGGCCGGATCCTCTGCGGCCCTATCTCTGCAAGATCGTGCGCAATCTGTCTTTGAAACGCTATTACAGAGAAAAAGCGGCAAAACGAAGCAGCGTCTACGAGGTTGCTCTACAGGAAATTGAGCATAGTCTGTCTTCGCCTCATACGATTACAGCAGAGGTTGAAACCAAAGAGCTGGCGCGCCTCATTGAGGATTTTCTCGACAGTCTGACCAAGGAGAACCGTGTTCTCTTCATGCGGCGCTACGCTTTCTCCGACACTTATGCCGATATTGCACGGCTGATGGGGATTTCGGAGAAAAATGTCTCTGTCCGGCTAACCCGGATCCGCAAGCATTTGAGAGCTTATCTGAGGGAAAGAGAGGTACTGGCATGAATAGCAAAAAATTCGCCGCAGCCATAACTGAACTTGGCGATCAATACTACGAGGAAGCGTCTTCGTATCAAGCTAAAAGCAAAAAGCGGCAATGGGTCAAAGTGGTGGCGCTGGCGGCCTGCCTCTGCCTGGTCGCAGCTGTTGCTATTATCTGGAATTTAGCCAAAGCGCCGGACAGCAATAACCCCAATGAACAAGATCCTAATCTCGCTCTGGTCGCAACGCCGGCCGGCACCGGCGAGGAGCCGGGATATTTGTCAGATGCTGTCGGTGAGGAAGCAGAACATGTTTCCGATAATACACTTGGGGAAGCGGATCTTGTGTCCGATAACACTGAGGCAGAACCGAAGGTCGCGTCTGATAATACTAGTGAGGAAGCGGAGATTATGTCCGATGAAACCGCCTGTATGATTGCGTTCTTCATCTATCAGGGCAGGCAATACGAGCATTATCAGTGGATCGAAGATACCGGAGACATCGTGGGCACTATGCTGGGAACAGCTGTGGCATCGATTGATGAATCTACAGAACGCGATATCTACGATGAACTGGAAGGCAGTGTCGGCGGCGACTTTTACGAGGTTAAGGGTTTTGATCCGGAGTTCATGCTGGCCATGAAATCGAAGCCAGGCGAAACGCCAAAGCCAAGCCTTGCCATCTTCATCTGCGATGATATCGATCTAAAATACCCCGCTGATCTGTTAGAAAAACATTTTCGGCTTTCCCAAAATTTTGTGTCCGCCGAGTACGAGAGCGGCGCTTCTTGGGAATGCGGACGCGACGAGGTCTATCCGCTATCCGAAACTGGAATACGGGCGTTGAATAGATTTTTATGTCAGCTGAACAGATACGAGTTAATTTCCGCCGGTGAGGCGCTGATTAACTACGGTATTGATTTAAATTATGTTTTAAACAGACCGTTAGCTGTCCTGCACTTGCACATGGATAACGGCTTAACTGCGACATTGCTACTTAATCCTTATGGCTATGTGAGCTTCGGCGGTGTCTTAGATCGGTACGCGCAAGTGCCGTGTACCGAAGTCAGAACTTTGCTGCGGCAGTTCACAGAGCTGGACTTGCCCGATCGAGAGTCGGCAGGCATCGTTTGGCCACCTGCCCGCTTCGGTCGTACCAGAACGCTTCCCCTCCCGGTTAAAAACTACGATCTCCAGACCGCTGTGGCTGAGTCCGATCTGGTGGCCCGAGTGATAGTACTTAATTGGCTGGGAGAGGACAATGACAATCTGACCAGCTTTTTTGAGGCAAGGGTGTTGGAAACCATCAAGGGGAAGAACCTGGATCGGATCACTCTGGTACAGAACGGCAGCTCGGCGGGGTCGGACGAAGCTTTATACACCTATGGCACTGAACTGCTTGTATTCCTGCGGCAAGTTAACTATCCGCAGTACAAAAACGCCTACCGCAGTATCGGCAACAGGACTACCTCCGTATTTATAGTTAAAGACAACACAGGCAGAGCCTATACCCTGGATAAATACGGCAATCTGACTCAAGGCTTTGAGGTTGAGTCGATAATGAAGTGGATCCGGCCGGGAAGTGAAAAATATGGCGAGTTACGGCAAAACTGGAAAGAACAAGACCCGTATCTATTCAATGAAGAATTTGATGATTACTACAAATATATTTATCCCTATGACACTTTTGTCGCCAGAGTTAAGAAGTTCGTGACTAAGGCCGATCCTGAGGCCACAACTGCTGACTAAGTTCAGTTATTACTGATACCGGCACCGGGCGACTTCCCGGTGACTTAACAGCCGCAGTGCTCGGTACACTAAGTAAATGCCGGTCGACGCATCATAGACCGGCATTTATTATATTAATACATGATTAAGTTAACAATAATACATGATTAAGTTAACAATTATTAACCGCATTGCCGCCCGTATTAGATACAGCAGCCCGCAACTAATAACTGTTATTTGAGTGCGAGATTTCGATATCGTCCAGCATCACGAATTTGGGAACCAGTACAGCGCGCGGATTTCTTTCATCATAGGTTTGAGAAGTATTGTAGGCCACTCGCTTTTGTGCCAGCTTCACCAGACCGCTGCCGAACAGGTCGGAAAGCTTGTTAGTTAAGCGGACATTATAAGGAACCTCAATGCTGCCATCCTGTTTGAACAACAGCGCACCGAAACGGCTGGATCCGGTAACCAAGCCCTGCGAGGGATTGACAACGCCGGTATAGTGCAGATACGGAATATAGAGGATATCTTTTTTACCCTCAGCCGCCTCAGCGCACAACTCACGGACATCTTTAATCTCCCAGTCGCCGCTATCCAGCGCCAGATTCAGATGCTGTACATCGGTAGCATTAGCTTCCAGACCAAATTCATCCGCCAGTTCCTGGGAAATGCTGAAATTGCGGTAGACCCCCTGCTCATACAGGGCAAGTTTCTCCCTTTTCCGCCCCCACAAATCGTGCGAGTAGGCAAATGTCTGCAACGCTTCCGGATCGTCATACAGGTTAAAACGGTCAGAAAGAATCCGCTGGCCCACATCTTCTTTGCTATGCATGCCGGCTGACCGCATCACAGTATCACCATCCAAAGCTAGCCAGTCGAGAAGATCCAGATACTCTGCCGTGGCCGCCGCACCCAGCACGATGCGGTACGCTCCGAGTGGCAACTGTACCGGTTTGTTCCGCAGATAGGAATCGACCAAGAAGCTAAGCTGTTTGTGCAGAACTCTGGCTTTTAAATTCTTTTTCCGATAGGCGGATTGTTCGGCATTGACTTCCCATTTGTTTTTGCAAGATGACAGCACCAAAGTCACTTGGGCATCCGTCGCCGCCCAGAAGCCTACATCCTCCGAGAGCGATGTCATAGTACAAAGCATTGTCTCGCCCCGGCTGAAGTTTCCTGATAACACGATATCGTCGGTCTCCAGATTGAGCGTCGCTTGCTCCACGAAATCGATCATTTCATCGCTACTCATCTCAGCCAGATCAGCATCATAGCAGCGCGTATCATTAAAGCTTTTGACAGCGGATAAGGTCGGCTGATAGCTCAATTCGCCTGTAAATTCCAGCGTCATCAAAGCCCGATCGAACATTTTTTTCATCTGATCCAGATTGGACGGATCCATCTTCAGACTGGTTCTGGCCAGTCTTTTATCGCCATAGACCGTGATGTACAAACGATTCAGATTTTCACTGGTGTTTAGTGAAATGCCGGAGTTGGCATAACGGATAAAATGGCTGTTCTCATGATGCCAGAGCAAACGGAACTTTGCATCTTGCGCCAATCCATATTCCCTCAGCGCAGTTAGCGCTTTTGTGATTTTTTTCTCCATCTTTTCCATCTTATCTGCCCACCTTTACCTGATCAAAGCGGCAAATCGGGACGCCATGCCCCAGTTGCATAATCTGTGAAGGCGCTCCCTTGCCGCAATTATTGACATAGTGTAATTCCCAAGTACTTGCGTCACCGACGGCCGACAATTTGCGATAAAACTTCAATGTATCGCCGCCGTAGGATGTATTCCGAACCATGCCTTTGTTGACGCCATCTTCAACCAGCCAGCCGATATCGGTTGCGAAATGAAAATGCTCGCGATTAGAACCGATAGACCAGCTTCTCTCACCGCCCAAGACCAGCCCGCACTCGGTATTGCTAATGATATCTTCCAGCGTGCCGTCCTCGCCCGGATCGACATTTATATTGGTCATACGATCAAGCGGTACCCGGTGAAAAGACATTGCTCTGGCAGCGCCGCCGCTGCCGGAGAAAATATCACGCCCGGCATTCCGGTTGGCCTCGCCGACACTCTGGCGCGAAGAGATCGCACCGACCAGCGTACCTTTATCGATCAGCAGACAGTCCCGGCAGGGCACGCCGTCATCATCAAAACCAAAGCTGCCGGGTGAATTGGGTTCGGTAGCATTGGCTCGCACTGTCAGCTTCTTGGAACCATACTTAAGGTTACCGAAATCCTTCAGCCGCACGAAAGAGCCGCCGGCAAAGGAGAGTTCATAACCCAAGATGCGATCCAGCTCCAGCGGATGCCCGATTGTCTCGTGCACCTGCAGAAACATCATATCCGGCAGCAAGATCACGGAGCGAGTATCCTGCGGACAAGTCGGCGCCTCCAGCAGCTGGCGCATCTCATTGACAATACGCTCCGTTTCCTGATCCCAGTTTTCCCGGCGCATAATTTCCCAGCCCCGAGTATCGTACAGCCGCGGCGGCATATATTTGCGCTTTTGCATTCCGCCGTCCACATCCACACCCATCACGGCGACCCGCGGATAAATGTCGGTAAGATGCTTGCGGATTTCCGCCCCCTCAGTATCGTAATACTCAATCGTCTTGCGATTGGTCTGTAATATGATCTCGCGGTTCACAACTCCAGGCTGATTCAGCTTCCCATCCAGCCACTGCATCGTCGCTATTTGTTCGCTGATCTCCACCTCGAACGGATCCTCGGCGCATGGACTGACAAACTCGCCTCTGACTGCCTCTTTGTCCGCCAGCGCCACCGGTTGCTTGACTTTGCGCGCCGCCGTCCGGGCATTCTCCAATGCCAACTCAAAAGTACGCCCGACCTGAGACAGATCGGATGAAGCAGCAAAACCCCAAGCACCCTCATACAGCACCCGCACGCCGAAACCCTGCTCCTGCTGTTGATTAAACTCAAGCAAATTCCCATTAAACATATAAAGAATACTGCTGTCCTCCTGAGGGTAATAGCGCACATCCGCATACGACGCTCCCTGCTTCAGCAGTTTCTTCAGTGATTTCTTCCAGTCAACTTTCATCTTCTCACCACCTGTAAATAAATCTATTCAAAACTCCGTATCTCGTACCTCCCTTAAGCGATACCAATAAATATTACTCAATACCACAAAATCTGTCACCCGTCTCCAGGTAAAAACCACAGGAGAGTGTGGAATTATCCCTAGTTAACTACAAGGCAAAAATAACTGAACGCCTTAACAATCTTCTGCCGAAGGCGCTACGAAATGATTCCGGCTAACAGAGATTAATAGGGGGTCGTGTGTCGGATCAATTTGTCAGGGGACAGTGTATGGATTTCGTAGGCGTCTTCGATAAACTCTCATAAAATGGATATGTAAATTGCTTAGCTTATTGCATAATTAGTAGTCAATTGCTATGCTATTAGTATATATCTCCAGCTCGTTTACTGTCTACTTTTTTGTACTTCTGCCTCAATTAAGGCCTGACATAGAATATTCGTCTAATACTTGAATTGTAGCCTCACTGAATAAGTGAAGCCTAATGGTCCGGGGCAATGATGAATAAAGTACGAAAAAGTGAAGTTAAGAATTATCTCCCGATCATTGTAACAGCTACGCTGGTCTTTCTGACCGTGCTTTTATTGCGGAGTTGGTCCGCCACCGCACAGCAGAATATCACACAGAACTGGGCCGCCTCTGCTGTTTATTATAATAGTCCCTCCGCAGAAACTGAGACTTTCCGCATGTCAGAGCAGGAGTTTCTCTNCTATCAAAAGGCCCTGGAGATGCGCCTGGAACAGGCTTACAGCAGATATGCCGATCTGNTGACGGGTGAGGTCAAAGAGGCGCTGGCTGAGTCGCAACGAGACTGGCTTAAGTTCTATAACTCNACTACTGCAGCGCTGGAACAGTGCTGGCAAGAACCGGTCAAGATCTTTTTTGAGCAAAAGAGCTTGCAAAGGCGTACCAATGTCTACCGAGAATATCTGCTCATGTTGCTGATTCATCGCACTACTGATCTGGAAGAGTGGAGTGCAGGACGCCTGGCCAGAATGGACGAGGCGTTTTTTGTTGAGGCACAGGATAAACTGGAGGCGGAAAAGAGGCAGCTGCAGGTGCAGATGGGGCTGTGCCTCTATGTGTCTGATGAGGAATACCGCGCTAAGATAGCGCAGATGCAAAAAGCCGGTCAGCAATTCCTAGACAGCAATCAGCACTTTGTTTCCCTGCTGTCAGCAGGGAACAAGACGGCTGTACTGGCTGAAGAATTACTGCAATTACAGCGCCTGAACTATTTGACGTCTGTCCAATATGAGGGTTGTCGCTTCTTTCGCCGTGAACGGGAAGAGTAAGTCCAGAAAATGGACTTTTTTTATTTATAATTATGTCCCTTCGGCACTCTGCCGAAAAAAGAATGGAGAGTGATGCTTATGTAATGATTCTTACCAGCACCAACGCAAGCTGATCTTTAAGCACGCAATTAGACACACAGTTAATCAGAACATCTTGAAAGGAGTAAAAAATGAAAAAGATTCTTGCATTATTGCTGGTTCTGGTCATGGTGGCCTCGCTGGTCGCTTGCAGTTCCGACAAACCGGCCGAAGAAACCAAAGATCCAGGAGCGGAAGCCGTTGTAACCGGCGGTGAAGATGTGGCTACAGATGAGCCTGCTCCTGAAACCACAGTCGCGGATGAGCCGGAGCCAACCGAATCCGAACAGGCTGAAGAGCCGCAACCCGAGTCACCTGCTATCTTGGATGACTTGCAAACACCGGCCGAGAGAACTAATTGGCAGAGAACAACTTCCTCGGCAGAGGTTATTGAATTCCTAGAGGTGGTGGCAGCCAACAGTGGCGGGCGGATCATCCTTGATACCACGACCTTTAAAACCGAACTGAGACCGATTCCCTTAATGATTGTCAGCGACCAAGCCCCGGCTACTCCCGCTGATGTACCGGAAGATAAAGGCATTGTCTATGTCAATTGCAATATCCATTCCGGTGAAGTCGAAGGTAAAGAAGCGATGTTGATTTTTGCCCGTGAAGTGGCACAGGGAAAGCATGACGAACTGCTGAAAGAACTGGTCGTCGTTATCACACCAAATGTCAGTCCTGACGGAAATGACACTCTAGGCAAGCATCGTATCAACAGTCAGTTCACACCTAAATTGGTCGGCACACGTCCTGAAGCCAACGGCTTCAATGTCAACCGCGATATGACCAAGCTGGAGTCTCCGGTTGGCCGCACCATTGTTCAGATTATGAATGACTGGGATCCCCTGCTGTTCGTCGATGCCCACGCAACCAACGGCTCCTTCATGCGTCATCCCGTCAGCTATAACTGGGGACTGAATGCCGGCACCGATCCTGAACTACTGGCCTACAACCGCGATGTTTTCTGCACCAGAGCCATGCGTGCAGGCTCCTATCTTGAATCCCAGGGTAAAATCGCAGTACCTTACGGAAACTGGGGTTTCTACTACAGCGGTATCGTAGAAGAGGGCTGGCGTACCTTTGAGGATTATGCCCGTTACACCACGAATTATGCCGGCGTCAGAAACCGCCTGGCTCTACTGTTGGAAGTCTATTCCTATGACGACTTCCCCACACGCGTCGAGACTCAGTATGATTGCATCTACAGTGCACTACAAGTAGTAGCCAAAGACAAGGACGAGATCAAAGCTTTGATCGCTGCTGCCGACGAGCGCTCAGAAGCACGTGCCACCAATGGCATTGATCCTGAAAAAGATATCGTCGCTCTGAATTCCGAAATGACTCCCCTGAAATTCGAAGGCAAAGACAAGCTGACCATCAAATCCTATGCGGTGGATGAAGAAGGGAAAGTCGCCGGCACACGCCTTTATGATGAAGAAGGCGATCCCTATGCCCTGGATCTGGGTGAGGAAGTGGACTATGAGACCGATTATTGGGGCACTTTCATCCCGATTGATGTCGAACCCATGGGCGCCTACTATCTGATCGATGCCGACTGCTCCGAATTCATCGAATTGATGCAATTCCACGGTGTTGAAATGACTCAACTGAAAGAGGATGTCACACTCAAAGCCGAGGATTATCAGCACTATGGCATCAAATCCTATACCAGCGGCGGTGCCGTAATCGACGGCACACCCCGCAGAGAATATGAAGGACATTTCCAGACCCTGGTCAAAGGCGAATGGTTAACAGGCGACAAAGAAATCGTGATCCCTGCCGGTACCTGGGTCATATCTACAGCCCAGCGCTTCGGTTCTTTCGCAGCTCTTATGTGTGAGCCGGCCTGTGTTGATGGCGGAGTAGCTTGGAACTTCTTCGATGAGTACTTCGATGCCAAAGAAGGAACTTTCCGTGCCAACTTCAGCAATACTGTCATTGCTGCTGAAGGCTCTGAAGAAGAGGAAACCAAGGAAGTCTCCATTCCCATTCTCAAGATCCCCAAGTTTGAGACTCTAGCGCCTTAAAAAGCGATGTAAGTGATTATAGGCAAGCCGCCCCGAATCGGGGCGGCTTGTTCTTATTCGTTGTGATTTTTCTATCGTGCGGGCAAAAATTAATTATTGAAAATGTCTCTTGCCTCAGCAGACGTCCTCTTGCGCTAATGCAGAATGGGCGTCTGGTAGTGTCAATATTAGAAGCAAACTACTATCCGGAATTTTCTTCTTTATCTCCTGAAATTAAGAAGAATGAAAGAAGCGCAAATAACAAAAGGACTATGCAAAACAACACTGCCTTTTCGAGAATAAGTTTGGTTAAATAATATCCAACTATAACACCGAATAGAAAAGTTAGATTTATTGAATAATAGAATAGGCCTTTTCGGAGATGCGTCAACTCTCCTTTTTGAAAATAGCAATTCAAATGTTCTGTTCCGCTTCGAAGATTTCCAGTACACATAGTTGAAGCAAAAACAGCATTATGAATCTTTCTAAACCCTTCTACTTGGATAGCGCAAACAAAAGAGATTAAAACTGTGGCAACCACATCCCACTTTTCGAGAGGAATCACTGCAACAAATAGCAACAACATAATTTCCAGTAATAAAATAAGCTGCCGCCAATGAATAGTATTAAGCTTATTAATATCAAAAAAATTTCTGATTCTTATGACTAAAGTTACACCAAGAACAAAAGATAAGACAGGTATACAGTATCTAATTGTCTTTCTAATATCACCAGATGCCAAACAAATGCCCATACGAGCAATGTTTCCTGTCTGAGCATTAGCAAAAACACCGTCACGAGTTATGAAAGTATAAGATTCAAGGAAGCCGCCCGAAAATGTTATTAAGACAGAAACGAGAAATTGTTGTTTGTTTTTAAATATAGTTAGTAGTTTCATCCCTAAGAAAACTGATTCGGTGGGCAGTACGACTTCATAATTTTGAAGTACCGCCAGTGGAATGACCACTGGCGGTTAAATAATTTTTAGTTATTCTCGGCTCTTCTGACAGTTAACACATCAGAACAAAACAGCCAATTTAATTGTCTATGAAACATTTTCTCCTGAACATAAATTTTCGCCTACAATTTGCTTACTAATAAGTCCTTCATACTGCAATGCTTTTGATCAAGTCCAGCCGATCGCGGTCATAACGACTAGGAAAACGATCGCGGCAAGAGACAAAATTATCGTGCAAGGCAATGCGAAACGCAACCATTTGTCATAAGGTACTTTGGCAATTCCGAGAGTACCCATCAACAAGCCGGCGGTAGGGACCAGAGCGTTGCCAAGACCATCGCCAAATTGATAGGCAGAAATGGCTACCTGGCGAGATATTCCCAGAAGATCGGAAAAAGGTGCCATAATTGGCATTACCACATAAGCCAGCCCTGAACCGGAGGATATAACTAAATTAAAAAGAACATTCGTAATATACATACCTATTGTGGCAAGGTAAGTCGGTAAATTTTGTAATGGCATTGACAGATGGTGTATGACAGTATGGATGATGTTGGACTCGGTCATCAATACGTTTATTGCTGAGGCAAAGCCTATTAGCAGGCCAGAATAAACCATTTTTTGGGCACCACGAACAAATGAATTCGCCATTTTATTCGGACCTAAGCCTCCAATAATTCCTGTAACAAAAGCCATGGCCATCATTGCAGCCCCGAGTGCCGGCAAACCCCAGTCGTATTTAACTCCCCCCCAGGCATAAATGATGAAAGTGATAGTCAACACAAGTAAATTCAGAGTGTGACGAATAGACATTTTTTCTGCTACAGCATCTAGGGCTGAGTCTTCATCTGTATCTAAATCGTCTTCGCTATACACTCCCACTAGAGATTTGCTGGGATCTTTATAAATCTTTTTACAGTAACGCATAGTCCACACGATCGTAATGGTTACAAAGATGAACCACATCAATATCCGTGGCCCACTTCCGGACATTATCTGAACGCCGGCGATGTTTTGCGCCAAAAGAACAGTGAAAGGATTAATGGGAGAGGCAGAAAATCCGCTGTTAGCAGCGAAATACATGGTAGCCACAACGACGATTGGATCAAGTTTTAATTTTGCACAGAGAATAACCATAATAGGGGCAAAAGCTAAAGCGACATTGTTGCCGGTACCAAGTGCACCTAAAATTGCCATCATAATCATTACTGCCGGAATAATGATTTTATAGTTTCCTTTAGTTTTACGAATCAGAGCTGCCAGAGCGGCATCAATGGCACCGGTATCCGTGAGAATTTGAAAGGCACCACCGATCATAAAGACCAGGAAAATAGTGGTACTTCCTTTCTGCATACCTTTAAAGAAACTGTTTAAGAATTCACCAATTCCTGCCGGGTTATCCTCGACATAATGATAGGTTCCAGGTAAAACTGTTTTACCATCTTCAGCAAAATCATAGGTGCCGGCTGGCAGAATATAGGTTAATGCAATGACCAGTAAAATAAGAATAATGACAATGACATAAGTATCTGGAAATTCAAATTTGCGACTTTTGGTTGTGCTGTTTTTCATTGTTCAATCCTCCAAATATGTCTCCAAATATGGATTTTACACGATGACCGTCAAGAGAAGAATTACGGTCATCGTGTAAAGGAATCAAATAGGATGTCTAATAAGTTTTACAAACTACCAAACTCTTCACAGCTCAAGGAAGTATTGGGTTCATTCATGCCTATTCAACGGTTTTTGTTGGATATTCAACTCCATCTTTCATTACGAAAGCACAATCGAGCAATGCTTTAGGATCGGTTAGTAGATCTCTTCGCCAGGCGGAAATATCAGCAAGCATACCTGGCTCAATTTTGCCAATATCTTTGCGCCCGCAGATTTCCGCATTCACAGAAGTTGCAGCTTTGAGAGCTCTAAAGGGATCTATACCGCTCAGCATCCAAGATTCGTACTCATAGCCGCCTTCATAAGCATTATGTACGGTAACAAAGTCTGTGCCATAGCCAAGACGAATTTTACTATTAATAATTACTCTTCTACCTTCAATTAAGCGATCTGCATATTGTCTCAGCTTGGCTTGGAATTCCGGTATTTTCTTAGCCAAATTTTCTTCATCCAGTCTGATTATTTCGTCGTAAGGGCAGAAAGTAGGAACAAGATAAACATCTCTTTCTTCCATCAACCTGGCTACTTCTTCCGTAATGAGGGAACCATGCTCCATGCCGTCAATTCCCATCAATACAAGTTTTTTCATCAGATCCGCTCCGTAAACATGAGCAGTAACTGTTTTATGTAGTTGGTGTGCTGTTTCGATGATAGCTAACATTTCACTGTCATTGAGTTGCTGATCATCCGGGGTGTCGTTAGGGGTTGAAAAACCGCCTGTTGCCATAATTTTGATGAAATCCGCACCATATTTTACTTGTTCCCGAACTGATCCGACAAAGAAATCCGCTCCCACGCCGTGCGTCGGAAACGTTTGATGGTAGGCCTTGGATAAGGGTGGATTTGAAGCCAGAAACTGACTTTGATCTCCGTGACTGCCAACACTGGCATGATAGTGAGGTAAGACTACAAGTCTTGCCCCCTCAAAGAATCCTAAATCGATCAATCTTTTCGCGCTGATTCCACCATAATCGTCAAAAGTTGAGCTGCCTACATGGCGCATCGTAGTAAATCCACGGTACAATCCTTCCCGTGCATTGTATAGAAAGGCCATTGCTTTCCAAGAAGGTGAGCCATAGATAGTTTCTCTAGGCCGGTTTTGCCATTCAAAATGCTGCATATGAACATGCGCATCAATCATGCCTGGTGTAACAGTAAAATCTGTTAGATCCTTCACTACTGTATCGGTAGGAGCATTAATATTTTTCCCTACTTCAACTATCTTGTTTCCCTGCACAAGGATGTCAACATTATCTTGTAGTTCTTCATTTACTCCGTCGAACATCTTGCCACATTTAATTAAGATACTTCTGATAGACATTTTGACCTCCTTCTGACATAATAATTTGCTGTTTTCTACTAAAAAACAGTCTAATCTTGTTTATAGTCTACAAAATTGTTATCATTAGTCAAATATCAAATATTAATGCTAAGATAAATTTTATTTATGTAGGAAGTGAAGTTATGACATTACAACAATTAAGTTATTACTACTATGCATGTATGTATAAGAGCATAACTGAAGCTGCAAAAGTTCTTCATGTCACTCAACCTACAGTGACACAAGCCATTAAAGAGTTAGAGCGTGAGTTAGGTGCGATTTTAATAATAAGATCTCCTCGTCAGTTTTTATTGACTAGAGAAGGCGAAATATTGCTAATTAAAGCCAAAAAAGTTCTATCCCAAATCGACGACATTATTAATGTTTTCGATGATATTTCGCAAACGGAAAAGACTATACGCATGGGAATTCCACCAATGTCTGGAGCCTATATTCTACCCTCAATAATTAGTGCTTTTCATAAGCTTTTCCCGGAAATTAAGTTTGAAATTCAAGATTACGGATCCTACGAGTCGGTTGATAAACTAAAGAATAACGATCTTGATGTAGCAATAATAAGTCATGATGCAATTAATTATCCTTTCCTATCCAGCACTTTAATTAAACAAACAGAACTTATGTATTGTGTCGGATGCAACCACCCCTTAAAAGATCGAAATAAAATTAAAATATCAGAAATGGCTAAAGACAAATTGGTTTTATTTAAAGAAGGATATTTTTTGCGGGAACAAGTTTTAAAGGGTTTGATTAGTCATAATATCAAACCTGAAATTTTTCTTTGTTCAAATGAAACATCTACAATCAAAGGTTTTGTCAAAGCTAACTTAGCCTCATCCTTTTTATTGGAGGAAACTACACATGAAGAAGGGATCTTTCCGATTCATATTTCCCCACCCATAAAAAATAATATATTTATAATTTGGAATAATATAAACCCCTTGGACTCACATGTTAAAGAGCTCATTGATTTCGTAGGTAAAATGTTCTCCCGCGTCTGAATTTACATTATTTAAATTTTAGCGCATACATATTGCGCAGTTGTTCCTGTGCTTTAACTTACATTCCACAAGTATTGATCGGACAAAAATCGTGCTTGCCAAAAATTTATCCCTGTGTTAATCTTGCTGGCAAATGCCATGATGAGGAACAAGTAGACCCGTCTTCGGCTTGGAGAGAAGTGCCGGTTGGTGCGAGGCATGAAGTCGAAACGGAATCGAATACATCCTCGGAGCAGCGTCCTGAACATTGCAGTAGGAGACGACGGGTGCGCCCGTAACAGCGTTAGGGTATAAACTGTCATGCAGTCGTACCTGTCGAGGCTTTCAATGTGAGTTGAAAGTGAAAAGAGGTGGTAACACGTCTCAGCGGACGTCCTCTTGCGCCAATGCAGGATGGGCGTTTTTATTTTCTCTTTCATCCTGTAGCGGCATCGACTAATTTATCTTGCCTGAATGGATTGGCAAGAAGGAGGAAAGAGACATGAAAGAAATTCGTTTATTTAATGGGGAGACCATCCCGCTGGAGCGCCACAAGGTGCGCATCGTTCAAAAGCTGGAGCTGCTGCCGGTTGAGGAGCGCCTGCAAAGGCTGAAGCAGGCCAAGAATAACCTCTATCTGCTGCATAATCGGGATATTTTCCTGGATATGCTGACCGACAGCGGCGTCAATGCCATGAGCGACAATCAACTGGCTGCCATGCTGAACGCCGATGATTCCTACGCCGGGAGTGCAACTTTTTTCGAGCTTGAAGCCAAGGTCAAAGAACTCTTTGGTATGGAGCATTTCCTGCCCGCCCATCAAGGGCGCGGCTGTGAGAAAGTGCTGGCTGATCTGCTGATTAAGCCCGGTCATCTGATTCCCATGAATTACCACTTCACCACCACTAAAGCTCATATCATGCGCTGTGGCGGCCAGGTTATAGAGCTGCTCTGTCCCGGCGGCGAGGAATGCGAGAGTGACGCACCTTTCAAGGGCAATAT
>JGI24707J26582_10000054_pt1 | contig 67892 bp, 56 predicted proteins | sample BioPla1DNA1_FD_26582 | JGI IMG/M metagenome (IMG submission 26582)
GTCCCTTCTTTTGGTTCAATACTATTCCAGTTAAGTTGATTAATCAGCGCTGAATCGCTAAGTAGATGCTCATCATTAGGATCAGAAGCAACAAAAAGTATGTTTTTCACTACATCCTTTTTACAAACATACCATCCCTTAGCATCAGGAAAATCTGCTATACCGCCAATACCAAGTCCGCGTCTTTGTCCAATTGTATAATAGAAAACTCCATCATGGGTACCAATTTGTCTATTTGTATTTATATCAACTATTGGTCCTTTTTTCATTGGAATATAGTTATGAAGAAAATGCTTAAAATGTCTTTCACCTATAAAACAAACACCAGTGCTGTCTTTTTTTGTTGCAACAGAAAGACCAAGTTTTTTCGCAATCTGTCTAACCCTAGTTTTATTAATATCACTTAAAGGAAATAGCGTCGTCTTAATTTGATCTTGATTCAACTGACTAAGAAAATATGTTTGATCTTTGTTTTTATCACTAGGTTTAAGCAAACGCGTAATTCCATTTTCAACGATAGTTTTAGCATAATGACCAGTTGCAATTAAATCGCACCCTTGTGCTTTGGACCATTCTAAAAACCTATCAAATTTGATATATTTATTGCAAAAAATGTCTGGATTTGGTGTTCGACCTCGCTTATATTCATCCAAAAAATAAGTAAAAACATCATCCCAATATTCTTTGATAAAATCAACACGAAGCAATGGAATACCTAATTTATTTGCTACTTTTTGTGCATCTTCATAATCAACTTCTTGTGGACATTGAGGATCACTTAATGTATGGTTACCTTCAACATCACCGCTAGCCATCGCATCCCAATTACGCATAAAACCACCAATAACATCGTAGCCTTGTTCTTTTAAAAGATACGCAGCAACAGCACTGTCAACTCCGCCACTTAATCCAATCATCACACGAGGCTTTTTCTTATCCATATAGTTCCTCGCTATCAATAATTAATGTAAAAGGACCTTCATTAATAAGTTTTATATCCATTTTTGCACCAAATTGACCTCTTTTAACTTTAAAACCAAGTTTTTCTAATTCAGAATTAAATAAATCGTATAATTCACTGCTTTTACTACCTTCTAATGAATTAATAAAAGATGGGCGGTTTCCTTTTCTCACATCACCATATAATGTAAATTGAGAAATACTTAAAATTTCACCATTTACATCTTTTAAACTCAAATTAGTTTTACCGTTTTCATCTTCAAAAAGACGTAGTTTTGCAATTTTAGAGGCTATTTTGCCGGTTATTTCTTCATTATCGCCAGGTTTAAAACCTACTAATAGGACATAACCTTTAGCAATTTCATTTAAAAGTTTTCCTTCAACCTTTACACTACCTTCTTTAACAACTTGAATAACGACTTTCATTTTTGAGTTTTCCTTTCCTATATATTATAGAAAAAAAGGACTTAAAATGATATATTAATTATATGATTACACCACTAGCATATCGTATGCGCCCTACTCATCTAGATGGCATAATTGGTCAGCCTCACCTTGTTGGCGAAGGTGGTTTTTTAAGAAACTGTCTTGAAAATAATATGCTTGTTTCGTGCATCCTATTTGGTCCTCCTGGAAGTGGAAAAACAACTATTGCAGAAGCTTATGGCAATTCATTNAATGCACATATTGTTAAATTAAATGCTGTCACAAGTAGCAAAAAACAAATTGAAGAGGCGATTAGTTTACATGAATTATATCCTCGTTTAGTTCTTGTTCTTGATGAAGTTCATCGATTAAACAAAGACAAACAAGATCTTTTACTACCTCATATTGAAAGCGGCGATATTTATTTAATTGGTGCTACTACTGCTAACCCATATCTAGCAATTAATCCTGCTCTTAGATCACGCTGCCATCTCCTTGAAGTAAAACCACTTACTACCGAGGAAATAATTATTGGTTTAAAAAGAGCGATTGAAGCTTATAACGGCTTAAATAATAAGGCGAAATTTACTGACGATGCACTAGAAGCAATTGCAAAAATTTCTAACGGCGACTTACGATTTGCTTATAATATTTTAGAAGTTCTTTCATTACAAAAAGAATCTCCTATTACTGTTGAAACCATTAGCACTATTACTCGCATTCCTAATTACATTATTGATAAAGATGAAGGCGGACACTATGATGCGGTAAGTGCTTTGCAAAAGTCAATTCGTGGTTCAGATGTAGATGCAGCTCTTTATTATCTCGCTCGTTTAATTGCTGCTAGAGACTTAGAATCAATAGCAAGACGCTTAATTATTACTGCTTATGAAGATATCGGATTAGCTAACCCTGCAGCAGTTGATAGATGCTATCAAGCAATTCAAACTGCTAGAGAAGTAGGTTTCCCTGAAGCAAGTATTCCCCTTGGTTTTTCTGTATGTGAATTAGCATTATCACCAAAATCAAAAGCCTCATACAATGCNATTAATAAGGCTATTGGAAAAGCGGAAGAAATGCCACTTCCTCCACTCGATTATCTTGTATTAACACCCGTAAATGTAAATGAGGAAGATCGCTATCCATATGATCGACCAGACATTTGGGAAAAAATGCAATATCTACCAAATTTAATTAAAGATGAAAAATTTTATATACCCTCTTTTGATTCAAAAATGGAACAATCACTTAATCAAAATTACTTAAGACTTCAAAAAATAAAACGCACGACAAATGTCGCACGTTTAAGAAAATTAAAGAATGAAGACTAATTATTTAATATAATCCGAGATAATCGGCGGTGTGCCGATTTTTTCTTTACTTATTAAATATGCATCATGAACTTCTTTTAGAACTTCATTATTAGTTTTAGATTCTTTGTTTGAGTAAAGCGTAGCAAGAGTTTCACCTTTTTTAACAAAATCACCAACTTTTTTATTTAAGATTATACCTGCTGACATATCAAGAACATCATCAACAGTTGCACGTCCAGCACCAAGTTTCATACCACCAACACCAACAGCTAGACTATCAATATGTTCAACATAGCCTTCTTTTGTTGATAAAACAGGAATAATATTTTTAGTTACTGGGAATTTAGTTAAATCATCAATATAACTTAAATCGCCACCTTGAGCTTTAACCATTTCTCTAAATTTAGCAAAAGCTTCACCGCTTTTAATTTTTTCTTCAATTAGGCCAAGGGCATCTTTTTGGTCCTTAACAACTTTAGCTTGTTCAAGCATAATAGCGGCAGCTCTTTTACAAAGTTCGCTAAAATCATGGGGACCATGTCCATGTAAAGTTACAACTGCTTCTTTAACTTCTAAGTTATTTCCAATTGCTAGACCAAGNGGTTGATCCATATTCGTTAATATTGCACGTGTATCACGACCTAAACTATTACCAATATTGACCATAAGTCGGGCTAATTCCCTTCCTTGTTCAAGAGTTTTCATAAAAGCGCCACTTCCATACTTTACATCTAGGAGAATCGTATCACTTCCTGATGCTAACTTTTTACTCATAATTGATGAGGCAATAAGTGGGATACTTTCAACAGTCGCGGTAACATCGCGAAGAGCATATAATTTTTTATCCGCAGGAACAAGGTTACCAGTTTGACCAATGATAGCACATCCAACCGTGTTTACTTGATTTATAAATCTTTCACCGGATAATTCAATTGTTAAGCTAGGAATTGATTCAAGTTTATCAAGTGTTCCACCAGTATGACCTAAGCCACGACCACTCATTTTAGCAACTGGAACTCCAAAACTTGCAACAAGAGGTCCTAAAACAAGTGAAGTTTTATCACCAACTCCTCCTGTTGAGTGTTTATCAACTTTTATTCCTTTAATTGCACTTAAATCAATAACATCACCGGAATGCATCATTTCACGAGTTAATACAGAAATTTCCTCTAAATTCATTCCGTTAAAAACGATTGCCATTAATAAAGCACTAACTTGATAATCAGGAATATTACCTTTTACATATTCTTTAATGAAAAAAATAATTTCTTCTTCAGTTAATGCTCCGCCATAGCGCTTTTTACTAATTATATCTACGAATCGCATAGCGTTCCTCCTTTGTATACTATTAATATTATTATATAATATTTAGTGAGTTTTACATACGATGAAAGATATATTTAAAAGTCACCTAAAAAAATATTTATCAGACAAAACAATTAGTGATCTAGTTGAGAGTTTTTCAAAACCAAGACTCCATGGATTGCTTAGAAATGAAAATAAAATAAGTCACGAAAAACTATTAAAATATTTTCCATCCTTAATTAAACACCCCTTAATAAATAATGGTTACACATATGATCCTAATTTAATTAGTCCTGGCAAACATTGGCTTTTTGATGCTGGCTGCTATTATTTACAAGATTTAAGTGCAATGCTTGTAGCAAGTCTTTTACCAATCGAAAAAGATGATATTGTCTTAGATATGTGTGCTGCACCAGGAGGTAAAACTGTTCAAACTAGTTTAAAACTCAGCAAATCCGGCCTTATTCTTGCAAATGACATCTCAAAAAAGAGAGCCAACATCCTAGTTAGCAATATTGAACGAATGGGTTTAGGTAATGTAATTGTTGCTAACGAAGATGCTCTTAATATTTGTAAAAAATATCCTAACATGTTTACCAAAATTCTTTTAGATGCACCATGTAGTGGTTCTGGCATGTTTAAAAAAGACGATAAAATGATTGAAGATTGGCATATAAATAAAGTTTTAAGTGCCGCAAAACTTCAAAAAGAGTTAATTGTTGCAGCCTATGATGCACTTGCTCCTGGTGGTCTTCTTTTATATTCTACTTGTTCTTTTTCATATGAGGAAAATGAGGAAGTTATTTTTGAACTTAAGAAAGAACGTGACATAATCCTTGTAAATATTGCAAATCATATCTCCTTTTATCGAGATGATAAACTAAAAGAAGCCATTCATTTATTTCCTCACTTATATGAAGGTGATGGTCACTTTATTTGCCTAATAAAAAAGCCTGGCGAATTAAAAACATCAACTATTCCTAAAAAGAAACTCTCTTTATTAAACCATAATGAATCTACCTTTTATAAACTTGAAGATCAAACTGGAATATATGGAATAAATATTCCTTTTGATACAAAAGATTTATTTATCCTTCGTTACGGAGTTAAACTTTTTGATAAACAAAATAAGCAAGTCATCCCTCATCATCACCTCACTCACTTCTTAGATGCATCCAATTCAATTACTTTAAATGATGAGGAATTAAAAATTTATTTAAGTGGCAACGTTATAAAAAAAGACAACATTAAAGACGGATTTCATATTGTAAGTTATGATGGAATTAATTTAGGATTAATAAAAGCATCCCGTGGGATGCTTAAAAATCATTATCCAAAAGGCTTGCGTCGTTAGTTTGAAATAAATTTACCTACTCTATTACGCTTATCATTTCTTAAATATACATCATAGTAATAATTTCGAAGAGCATTAACTTCATCTTGCATAATTTTTTGAGACTTTTCTGCAATTGCAATCGTATCATCTTCTGGCGTTAAACTAATTTCTGGAAGAAATACGAGTAAAACATTATATCCGCCTTTTAGATGAAATTTACTTTGTAAGATAAATTGTGTCCCCCAAATAACGATTGGATATATAGGGGTCAAATTTGAAATTGCAGGTTTAAATCCACCAGGCTTAAAATCCGCTAAAGGTGCAGTATATGATTTATTTCTTGTTCCTTCAGGATAAATACAAACATGACCTTTTTTATCAGCTAAACGATTCCTAAGAACTTTCATGGCTTGAATTTCTTGGCGCAAATTGCCACGATCAATAAAAACTCCATCAATGCATTTTAGAATTTTTCCTACGAACGGCATTTTTTTACTCTCTTTTTTAGCGACAAAAAAGATTGGTTCTCTTGAAGCGGCGATTAAAACAATTGGATCAAAAAAACCAACATGATTACAAATGTAATAACGAACTTCACTTCGATCTTGTATAGGTCGATTAACAAAATTAACCTTTACACCTAACTTTCGACAAAGGCGAAGACAAAAAGCTCTTACTTTTGCATAGCGAACCTCAAGTGGATAGCGTTCTGGGCGACGGGCATAACGACGAATCCAAGCAAAATAATCAAAAATAACCCTTGGTACGACTTTTATTACCCATCCTATATACTTCCACATAATCTTTTTACTCCTTTACATAATCATCTAAATAATCAATTGCTTCACAAATTATTAAGACACCAAGTTCGCTACAAACAGTTAAGCGTCCTTTAATTGCAACAAGGTAACCATCTCTTGCTTTATACATTGTCGCATAAGGGTTTTTAGACCAATAGACTGTTAAGTAGCGATCGACAACTTTCGTTTCTTTTTCCTTTTCGTAAAGCGGTCTTTCAACAAGAACTTCACGAACTGTTGGACTTACTAATTTGCCAAGACGCCCAATTAATAGGACTGAAGATAACATATAATTTCCTCCTTGAAGTTGAAATTAAACTGTTAAATTGAGCGTAGTTCGTCCTCTTTTCGTAAACCCATAATAATGACAGAATGTGGTGAGACCATCAAATTCCCTGTAATATCATTTGCTTTCCCTTCAATATAGCCGTTTTGATTAAAGATAGTTTTTTGTGGTTCTTCTAGGGCTATAAATAAGGGATTGCTACTAATATTTATAAAAACATTAAACAAGCGATACGGCGAGCGCTCTTCAATGTTTTTATAACTAACTGCTATTCCGCCGTGATCAAGATCAATAAATTTGACCATCTTTTTAATTACGGCAGGATCTTCTTCACATAAAAATTCACATTCACGGCGTAATTTAGTTAAATCTTTAAAATAGTTAACAAAACTTACTCGTTTATTAGCAAGTGCATAAGCGAATTGATTAACCTTATCGCTACTTCGATAAGAGTTCATATCACCATACTTTGATAAACCTATTTCTTGTCCGCGGTGGAAAAAGGGCACCCCAAAGGAAAGCATTGTTACAGCATTTGCCATTTGTAAACGACGGAGCATTGTATTTAAATCTTCGTTACTATTTGAAACGATAATTTTATCAATTAGCGTTCCGTTATCATGACATTCAACATAGTTGATGCTTTGACCAGCATGAATAAATATGGGGTCAAAAGTTTCATTTTGTGTTGAACCAAGATAGGCAAACTTAAAGCCGTGTCGATAGTTTTTCGCTCCTAAAATGTAGCCTTTAACATGAATTTTGTCAGCAAAAGAGCCTCCTTTTATGATTTCTCTAAAACTATCATTAAAGAAACCAATTTCAGGTAATTGGAAAGCATTATTCATGTTTGCTAAATCTTCCATATCTAAACCCGTTAGCATATTCCATCCTTCGCCATAAATCATAAAGGATGGATTAATCTCCCTTGCTTTTTTATAGAGTTCTTTTACTGTATCAATATCAATTAAACCCATTAGGTCCATTCTAAAAGCATCAATTCCATATGTTTTAACAAAATGAAGAGCAGAATCAATAATTAAACGTCTAACCATTGGTCGCTCAGTTGCAAAATCATTTCCACAACCTGATCCCATACAAATTCGACCATCATCACTCCTACGGAAATAGTAGTTAGGAACAATTCGCTCAAAAACACTCGTATCATAATCATAAACATGATTATAGACAACATCCATTGAAATACGGATTCCTACATTATGAAAGGCACTGACCATTTGTTTGAGTTCAATTATTCTACTATATGGATCATTAGGCTTTGTTGAATAACTACCTTCTGGTACAAAATATTGCTGCGGATCATAGCCCCAATTATATGTTTTCCATTTATCAAGTTCATTTACTGTTTTAAAATCATAAATTGGTAAAAGTTGAATATGGGTAACACCTAAATCAACTAAATAATCAAAACCAACTGGTCCACCTCGCTTTGATTTACGACCTTTTTCGATTAACCCTAAAAAAGTACCGCGATTTTTAACATTAGTTAAGGGGTCGCTAGTCATATCACGAACGCTAGTTTCGTAAATAATCATATCGCTCATCCTCTTTAGAGGTGGGAGTTTATGATTATTTAGCGGCACCTTACATTTAGCTAAATTAATAACAGCAGATTTAGAGGCATTAGCTGTCGAGCTAAGCCCATAAGGATCTGTAACTTCTTCAACAACACCGCTATTGGTCACCATAAAGCGATACAATAAACCGTCTTGATCACCTTTTAAAGTCGTTTTATAAACGCCTTTTTTAGAACGATCCATAGGAGTATATGTCCATTCTTTCGCACGTGGTTTTTTATGTTTTAGCCATACTTTACTTGCAAGTGGAGCCCATAAATAAAAGCTTGTTTCGCTTTCTTTATACTGTGGACCAAGAGGACCATCATAGGCAAATAGATCATCAAATTCATCAAAATAAGGTAAGTTATTTAGATTTAGAGGATTACGTCCATAATTTTCAATAAAAACAGTGTAATCATTTCCTAGTTCAATTTCTTTTTCTAATTCTAAATCATAAATATTTGTTCTAAATTGAAAAGCAGCATTAATGAGTTTAAACTTCATTATCTGTTCATTGTTTTTTAAGATCATAATTCGTGGATCATCTTCACGATGTTTTTCGTTATTTAAGACGATACGAATTGTGGATAAATTTAACAAAATCGCACTAAATTGACCATAAAACATAAATATTTCTCCTTGCTATTTCTACTCGTAGAATTGTTCAATTCTTCGCTCGCCTGGCGAGCTTTCTTCAACAACAACTTTAGCGCCTCTACTTGAGTTGGCTTCATCAGTTTCAACAATAACACCATCAGCAATCAACATATCATAAATTTTAAGTGCCCGATTAAAGCCAATATTAAAGGTATTTGAAAGTTTATTTTTTGAAACACGGTCTTGAGTAAGAACCCATTGTTTTATTTCTAAGTAGCGATCATCGCCACCATCAAGACCACTTGTTAAGCCCGCTGGTCCGCTACTTCGTTCACTTAAATCTAGGAAGTCACTATAATAGTTGACCTCAACATTTTCTTTTAAGAATCGAACGACTGATCTAATTTCTGTTCCTTCAACAAAGGCTCCCTGAATTCTAGTAAAACCACTACGAGAAAGTTGCGTACAATCTACTAACATATCTCCGTAGCCAAGTAAATCTTCTGCTCCACCTTGACCTAAAATTGTTTTACTATCCGTTGCACTTGAAACCATTAAAGCGACCCTAGTAGGTAGGTTAGCTTTAATCGTACCAGTAATGATATTAACTGAGGGCCGCTGAGTACTAATAATTAAGTGAATTCCACATGCCCTTGATTTTTGTGCAAGACGAAGAATCGGTGTAGAAATATCGCCTTCACTTTCAACTAAATCAGCGTATTCATCAACAACAACGACGATGCGTGCCATTGGCTCTAAGCCTTCTTCTTCAGCAATTTCATTATATTCACTAAGTTTACTAGCACCTGTTTCTTCAAATTTTAAGTAGCGTTCTTCCATTAAATTAACAAGCTTATAAAAAGCAACTTTAGCGTCTTTTGGCTCTTTTACAATTGGACAAAGTAAGTGAGGCATCTCAGCATAACGTGCCATTTCAACTCGTTTAGGATCAATAATTAAAAGGCGTAATTCATCAGGCGTATTACGCATAATAAGAGTTAAAAGAATTGAATGCATGTAGATAGATTTACCGCTTCCTGTCGCACCCGCAACAAGAAGGTGAGGGAATTCATCAAGACTGCCGTTAATAATTTCTCCTGAAATATCCATTCCAAATGGAACAATCATTTTAGTTTTTTTAGTTAGTTTTGGTAGCTTTTCAAAACATGATCTAAAGCGAACTATTTTGGTCTTTTTATTTGGGATTTCAAAGCCAGATGTATCTTTACCTGCGACAACTTGCTCAAAACGGCCATGAATTCCACCTAAGCGAATATTTAAGTCAGGAATATATTTATTAATTGTATTAACTGATTCATCATCATTCATCCTAATATCAAAACGAGTAATTGAAGGACCAATTGTATATGAAACGGCTTGTGCACCAATGTTAAGATTAACAAATTGTTGATTAAGAGCTTGAAGTGCTTCTTCAGCTGCTCTTTCATTAGTTCGATCATCTTCAAAACCTGCATCAGGAATTAATAAATCAGATGGCGGGAAAGTATAAGTAGTTTTTACCTTAGGTTTTCTAACTTTTGGCTTAACAATAATTTCTTCTTCCTCTTCTAGTTCTGGAACATAAATTGGCTCAACACGTACTGGTTCAACAACAGGCGTTGGTGTTGGAATAGGAGGAGTTGCTTTTAAGATTGGTTCATCTAAAGTTTCTTTAACTATTGGAATAGTTGACTCTTCTTTTACTAGTTGAGTTTCAGCTTCTTTTTCAACATTAAAATTAAGATTAAAACGAAGTTCATATTTAAAAGATGGTGCGCTTTGACGTTCAAGAGTCATTTTTTCTTGTTTTGGCTCAGGAGTTGATTGTTTTGCAAAACTTTGTGCAACTGGAGAAAGACCAATTGATTGTTTAGTAACTGTTTGACCAAATGAAACAGGTTTTAAACCTGTTGGAGTAGAAATACTTTTAACTTGCGGAACACTAACATTGCTAGTCGGAGCCTGATAAGTTGGGCGATTAATCGGTTCTGGTTTTGATGAAAGTCTTGATTCACTTGCAGATTGAGGGGCAATTTGACTAGCTTTATTGAAAAATTGTTGTCTTTTTCGTAATACGTTAATGTAGTCTTTAACATACAAATAGAAACGTTTTATTAGGGGCCAAATAACAATGGTAAAGCCAATTAGAATAATAAAAGCTAAAATTACAACCGATGCTACCTTTTGAACCATTAAGTATAAGAGAGTATATATGAGTCCACCGACAAGACCACCACGATAAGAGTTAACAATATTTGGCCTACTCGTGCTCATTGCATCTTTAAATGGTCCCATTTCTTTTATTTGAAGACCAATATCAGCAAAACTTGGATGAGGAACTTCTTTATAGAAAAATAGACCACTAACGCCAAGAAGGATAAAAATTAAACCTAGAGATGTAATAAAAAGTCTATTTACTTTTCTTCCCCTTGAATAGAGTAAAACTAAGGCATATAAAATTAGATAAACAAAAAATAAAATGTACGCATTACCAAAAAGAACGTAAAAACCAAAAGTTACAAAAGAGCCAATTGAACGATTAAGTAAACCAATCGTTGCTAAAAGAGCAATAATTATCCCATTTAACATCGTAAATGTTTGTTTACTTTTTTCCTTTAATTCTATCTTTTGTTTTTCTTTTTTCATACTTAATAATATTATACATAATATTACGCTATTTAGCATTATTTTTTACGTAAGATATTACGTAAAAGGAAAAAAGTATAAAAAAAACACGCCCCTAAATTTAGGGGCGTGAATTTTTCGCTTATTAATTAATCAAGTGGACGGATAAGTGGAATAATAACTGGATTTCTTCTTGTATCATGATAGATATAGCGTTCGACTTTATCTTTTACTTCATCACTAATTTTTTGCATATCAATTTCGGGTTCAAGTAAATTTTTCTCAACAGTTTCAACAAAGATTTTAATAACTTGTTTTAAAAGTGATTCGCTATCTCGAAGATAGACAAATCCTCTCATTTGTACGTCTGGACCTGCAACAATTTTTCTTTTTTGCATTGAGAAAATTAAGCCTAAAACAATAACGCCATCACTACTAAAGTTAAGCCGATCTTCTAAAACCCCGCGATTTGTATCACCAATCCCAGTTCCATCAACCATTAAATCGCCACTTATAATGCGGTCTTCATCTTTAAAAAGCGTTTTTCCCTTACCGTTTTCAAAAACGACAGGAATACCGTTATCAAGAAGGAAAATGTTCGTATGATTATAATTTAAACCTGCTTTTAAGGCTACATTAGCATTTGCTTCTTGATGACGGAAATTACCTTTAATTGGAATGTAGTATTTAGGTTTTAAAAGTGCTAGAAACATGCGTAAGTCTTCTTCTTGAGCATGCATGTTACTAACGAGTTTTCTAGATACATTATGAACTTGAGTACCTGAAATATAGAGATTATCAAGTGTTTCTGTGGCCTGAATTTCTAGTGTTGCAGGAGCAGGACAAGCAATAATAAAGTTATCGTGTTCACTTAAAACGAAACGTTTATCTTTATTTCTTTTTAGGGCTAGGTCGTTAATATCATCAAAAAGATCTTCCCCATTGTTTAAAAGAAGAATAATTAAAGTGTTTTCGTTTACTCTAAATAAATCATCGGGACTTATGAGCATATTTGGTTCACAAAGAGGGAGATTATGTTCTTTAAACATTTGAAAATACTCATCAGCACTTTCGTTATAGAGCATTATTTTACGGTTATGTTTTTTAGCTACTGCGACTAATTCTTCAACGCTGTAGGGTGATTGATCGTATAAAGAAATAAAGACACGACCTTTTGCATCTCTAATTACCCCATCAATATGAGGTGTAATTCGATGTGAAGGCGAGGTATAACCTGGCCTTTCAGCGCCCATACTTTCTGCAAGAAGACAAAGAACATTTTTTTCAGCAATTTTAGCGATTTCATTAAGTTCAAGTTTGTAGCGATTGCTTGGATTATATTCAACAATGAAATCGCTAGAATAAACGACATATCCTTGAGAAGTGTCAATTGCAACTCCAACGCTAAACATCGCGTTATGAGTAGTTTGGAAAAAGACGAAATTTCGATTAGCAATTTTTACAGTTGAGCTTGGCTCGATAACATTTAAGTTATATTCTCTTTTTAAACCTGCTTTTTTAGTAAAACGAACTAGCATCATTAAAGTAGCTTCAGTGCCATAAATTGGGGCAGGAACTTGATCATAAATAAATGGAAGAGCACCAAATTGATCATCATGACCGTGAGAAATAATATATGCTCTAACTCGTTGTTTGTTATTTTTTAGATAGTCAATATTAGGAATAATAAAATCGATTCCAGGTCTAGTTGAATCTGGATATTTTAAACCTGCTTCAATAACAAAAATATCATCGTCAACTTCAACGATATACATGTTCTTGCCATTTTCATCAAGACCACCTAAAGCAAAAAATCTTATTTTTTCACCCATTTTTATTTCTCCTTAATCTAGATAATAAGACTAATCGTAGATTAGTTTATCAAAACTGTCGTATTTTTCAAGTTTATTGTTTATTAATTGTTTGGGTTGCAACGATATCAACATTAGTATTAGCAACATTTTTTATTATAATATCTCCAACATTTATTGGAGCTTCTAATTTAACAAGACGAATTTCTTCCATAACTTCGAATATTTTTTCTTTTGGAATTGGAGCAGAAGTTTTTACGCTTAGTCGTGGGATAACTCCTCCACGAATAATGACAGTACTTGTAAGTGTTCTTGTTGGAGTAGTTAACTCTTCTTTAGCGTATGCTATTCCTCGTTTACAAAAGTTACCAGTCACATTAAAATTTTCATCGACTTCAAGATGACATCCGCGTGGGCATACAATACAAATAAGAGTCTTTTTAGCCATTTATTTCCTCCGCGGTTAAAGTTAAACTTTTTCCATCTACTAATTCATCTTTTTTAAGTGTAATAGTTGTCATTTCACTTGGAATTAAGAAGGGATAGAATTTAGTTTTAATTAATTTATCATCAACATAGAAACAAATTTTACTTCGAAGCATTGGTTTACTAACGCGAAGACGGAATGTAATTTCATCAACTTCACTTGGATAATTAACAAAGTTAGGAATGACATAATTTACTCCCTTACTTGGACTTACTTGTAAGAGTTTTACTTTTTGTTCTACTTTTTTATTTTTATTTAAAACATAATTTGCTGCCATTAACCCTGCTAATTCGCCCTCTTTGCTTGCTTCGTCTGCTAAATCGTGGATATGAAGACTATTACCACACATAAATAAACCAGGTTTTTCAGTTTCAAGTCGTTCATCAACAACAGCACTGCGACTTTTACTAAATTTAACACCTAATTTATCAAGAAGTGAAGTAAGAGGGATTAAGCCCACTGCTAGTAAAAGCGTATCAACTTCAAAATAAATATCTGTTCCTTCAATAATATTAAATTTTTCATCAACCTGAGAAATCGTAATTCCTTCTAAGTGTTTTCTTCCGTATACATTACTAACGGTATGCGATAAATAAAGCGGAATATCAAAATCTTGTAAACATTGAACAATGTTACGGTTTAGCCCGTTACTATAGGGCATAATTTCTGCGACACCTAAAACTTTTGCACCTTCTAGAGTCATTCTACGCGCCATAATTAGTCCAATATCACCACTTCCAAGAATAAAGACCCGTTTACCGACTGCATAACCTTCAACATTCATTAATAATTGAGCTTGTCCTGCTGTTAAAATGCCTGGCGGTCTTTCTCCAGGAAGAAGAATAGCACCAGCATTTCGTTCATAAGATCCTGTTGCTAAAATTAGCGCAGTTGTAGAAACAGTTTTAATTCCTTCATTGTATGAAGCAAATTTTACCTCATATCCTTCTGCTAATTCAATGACTTCTGCTTCTAAAAGAACATCAATGCCAGCGTTTACTACATTTTCTGCAACTCGTTCAGCATATTCTGGGCCCGTTAATTCTTCGCCAAAATGAGTAAGCCCAAATCCATTATGAACACATTGATTTAAAATACCGCCGAGACGTTTTTCTTTTTCAATGATTAAAACATTTTTAACACCCGCGTTTTTTGCTGCTAAAGCGGCTTCGCACCCAGCGGCACCGCCACCAATTACAATAACATCATACTTATCTTTCATCTTTATCATCCAAAACAATATAACTATCTTCTTCATCAAAAACAATTTTTGATAAAGGTACTTTATAGAAATCTGCCATTACTTTCATAACATGTATTTGGCAAAATCCTCCCTGACATTTTCCAAAACCTGCTCGAAGTCTTTTTTTAACAGCTTTAATGCTATTAACTGGAACACTTCTAGATAAAATCTCAACTATTTCACCCTCAGAAACTTGTTCGCAGTTACAAATCATCCTTGCAAAACGAGGGTCTTTTTTATGTAACTCTGCAATTTCTGCTTCATTTAGTAATTTGGGTTTTGTATACTTTTTAATTCTCGGATTATAATTTTTCTTTTCTTTTAAAGGAAGTAATTTAGCAATTAACTCTTCTACTACATATATACCTATATAAGGTGCTGAGGCCAGGCCAGGCGATTCAATTCCTGCTACATTAATAAAGTTAGGTGCAACTTTACTTTCTTCAATAATAAAGTCACCTGTATCTGGAGTTGCTCTTAGGCCACTAAAAGTTCTAATCGTTTTATTAAAAGGAATTGAAGGAACTAAAGTAAGAGCACTTTCTCTTATTTTATTTAGCGTTGGTGCATCTGTTCCAATATCAGTTTTATCGCTACTATATTCACTTGTTGGACCAATAAGGATATTTCCTGTCGTAGTAGGAGTTACTAAAATACCTTTACTGCCTCCTTTTGGAAGCGGAAAAACAACATGATTAACTAATGGTTCTGCTAATTTATCAATAACAAAATAAGATCCTTTTCTTGGCGTAATTTCAAAACTATTATCTCCTACCATTTTAGCGATATCATCAGAATGAACGCCCGCCGCATTAACTACTACTTTAGCTAGGTGAGTTCCTTTACTAGTAACAACTTCAAAGTGATCTTCTTTTTGGTTTATACTTTTAACTTCAGCATTTAAAAGAAGTTCTCCCCCATTATCAATGGCATTTTCAATCGCATGAACAGTTAATTGAAAAGGATTTACAATTCCAGCATCTTTAGCATATAGAGCTGCTAAAACATCAGGATTTAAGTTAGGTTCTATCGCTAGTACTTCTTCTTTAGTTAATAGCTTAACTTCAACATCATTTTCTTTTGCTCTTTTTACTAGACTATCCAAAAGTGGTAATTGTCCTTCATAGAGCGCCACTGTTAAAGAGCCAATATTATCAAGTTCAACATCTAATTCTTCACAAAGTTTTGGAAATAGAGGTACACTTTTACGATTAAAATATGCTTTTTTGGTGTTAGGCATTGGGTCGTAGCCACTATGAACAATAGCAGAGTTAGCCATTGTTGTTCCGTTAGCAACATCATTTTCTTTATCGACAATTAAAAAAGAAACTTTATAACGACTCAATTCTCTTGCTATTAAACCGCCGATTACACCGGCACCAATTATAATTACGTCTTTCATAATTCTACAAATAAATTATACATAAAATGAGAGCATTTGTTTAATGTTTTCACTCTTTTTTATCTAATTTGTTGTTTTTTTAATAAATTAAACATTAAAAAGAAAAAGCACCTTCCATTTTCGAAGGTGCTTTTAGTTATTTTATCGACGATTACGTTTCTCATCACGCCTTGGGCGTTTGTTATTATCTTTATTAAATTGACGTTTTGGACGTTCTTCGTAATCTTCTGGTTTTTCTAAAAACTCACGATGACTAACTTTTACTTTACCCTTTTCATCAATTTCGATAACTTTGACTTTTAATTTATCCCCAAGTTGATAGATTTTACTTGGGTCTTCTACAAAGTGCCAAGCTAAACTTGATACATGACATAGACCGTCAACTTCACCAAATAGATTTACGAAAACACCATAAGGTTCAATACGAACAATCTCACCTTCAAATACTTCGCCAATTTTAGCTTCGCGAATAATATTTTCAATTTGAATTTTGGCTTTATTGATCATATCGCGATCCATATGATAAATTGCAACATGTCCGTCATCAGTAATATCAATTTTGACATTGTCACATTCTTCAATGATTTTATTAATGACTTTACCGCCGGTTCCGATAACTTCTCGGATTTTATCAACGGGGACAGTCATGGTATCCATCTTTGGAGCCCATTTACTAACATCTTCTCGTGGTTCTGCAATTGCAGCAAGTTGAGCAGTACGGATTTCATTACGTGCTTTATGAGCTTGCATTAGAGCTTCATGGAGTACTTCTTTACTAACACCTTTAACTTTAATATCCATTTGTAAAGCAGTAATACCTTTACTCGTACCAGCTACTTTAAAGTCCATATCACCGAAGTGATCTTCTAAACCTTGAATATCAGTTAGGATGGTATATGGATGCTTTCCATCAAGCGGTCCACTTGTAATAAGACCCATTGCAATACCAGTTACCATATCTTTAATTGGAACACCTGCTGCCATAAGGGCCATACTACTAGCACAAATAGAAGCTTGTGAGCTTGAGCCATTACTTTCTAAAACTTCACTAACGCAACGGATGGTGTATGGGAATTCTTCTTCACTTGGAATTACATAACTTAGAGCACGTTCACCTAAAGCACCGTGTCCAATTTCTCGACGTCCAGGTCCACCGACTCTTTTAATATCACCAACCGAGAATGGTGGGAAATTGTAGTGATGCATGAAGCGTTTTTCTTCTTCATCAGTTAGATTTTCAATGATTTGAGAATCACTTTTGGGACCAAGTGTTACGGTTGATAAAACTTGAGTTTGTCCTCTTGTAAAAAGCGCGCTGCCATGAACTCTTGGAAGAAGATCAACTTGACAGTCAAGTGGTCGAATTTCATCAACTTTTCTTCCATCTGGACGAATCTTTTCTTCAGTGATTAATCGCCTAATTTCATCTGCTACCATTTGCTCATGAATATTTTTTACATCTTCAATAGTTTTATTTTTAAGTGCTTCAGATTCATACTCTTTTTCGCTAAAGTGTGCGACAAGTTCTTCTTTAACTGCACTAATTGCAGCTTCTCGTTCAAGTTTATCAAAAACACTAATAGCAGCTTTTAATTTTTCGTTAAATAGATCATGACATTCTTTAACAACTTCTTCATCTGGTACAAATAGTTGGAATTCGCGTTTTGGGACACCAACATCTTTAATAATTTCTTCTTGGAATTCACAAAGTTCTTTAATTGCTTCATGACCAAAAAGAAGAGCATCTAGTATATCTTCTTCAGTAACTTCAGCCGCGCCAGCTTCAACCATGTTAATAGCATATTTAGTGCCTGCTACTGCTAAATCAATATCACTTTTTTCTTTTTCTTCTATTGTTGGGTTAATAATTAACTTACCATCAACACGACCAACATAAACACCAGCGACTGGTCCATCAAATGGAATATCACTAATTGAAACAGCAAGCGATGCACCAAGCATTGAGCTCATTTCAGGAGTCGCGTCTAAATCAACGCTTAAAACCGTGTTAATAATTTGTACTTCATTTCTAAATCCATCTGGAAATAGGGGGCGCATTGGACGGTCAATTAATCGACCAGTTAAGGTAGCGTGTTCGCCTTCGCGACCTTCGCGACGTAGAAACGATCCTGGAATTTTACCAACCGCATATAGTTTTTCGCTATATGAAACAGTAAGTGGGAAATAATCTAAATCTTTTGGAGCAGAACCTGCAACTGCAGTAACCAAAACAGCTGTATCGTTTAATCTAACTAAGACTGCACCATCGGATTGTTTGGCAAGTTCACCAACTTCAATACTAAGTTTCTTGCCATAAAAGTCGCGTTCATATACTTTTTTTGCCATTTTTTACCTCTTTTCTCGTATATTATATTTTCTTAAAAAGGAAAACTGTCGCAATTGACAGTTTCCAATCTTATTTACGTAAGCCTAATTTTTCGATTAATGCTAAGTACGCTTCACGGTCAGTACGGCTAAGATAATCTAATAGACTACGACGATGTCCGACCATTTTTAATAGACCGCGTTGACTATGATAGTCATGTTTATGAACTTTCATGTGTGCTGTTAAGTCACGGATTTGTTCAGTTAAGAGTGCAACTTGAACTTCTGTTGAACCCGTGTCTTTTTCGTTTTTGCCGAATTCTTTTACGATTTCAGCAATGCGTTCTTTTGATAATGCCATATTTGTTTCCTCCTTTTAATTCTTAACTTATTCATCGCTAAACGTTGAGGATTCGATTAGCAGCGAATGAGTCGCCTTTGTTATTATATCATTCACTTGCTTATAAGCAAGTTAAATATATAAAAATTCGCTATTTTTAGATATGGAAATTGTCTTTAACAACTTTAACAAATTCTTTAATAAATTCAGTTGCTTTTTCTAATTCCGTTTCATTTGGTTTTAAGCGAATTTTTAAACCCTCATCAACAACCTTCATCCGAAGTTGCTTTGCTCTTACTAATAAATTGCCAACAGCTTCTCCGCTCCAGCCATAACTTCCAAAAGCGGTCATATATTTGCCTTGCACCATAAAAGGATTAAGTGAATTAAGGACATCATACATTACCTTAAGAGCATCACCGACAAATGTTGGTGAACCAACAATAAAAGCATCGCTATTTTCGATGTCATCTAAGACATCATTTAGACGACTTATTTGCATATCATAAACAAATAAGTCTACATTTTGCCGGTTAATATAGTTTTTAAAAGCTTCTACTATCTTTTCTGTATAACCATAACTTGATACATAAACGATAGTAATTTTAGGACGAATTCTTCTTTTTGTAATAGCCCAAGTTGAATATTTTCTAACAGCTTTTAATACATCACTTGGTTGATCAATTAAGGGACCATGAGAAGGAAAAGCTTGGTTAACATTAAGTTCAGTAAACTTTCTTAAGGCTTCGCGAGTTTCCCTTTTAAAGGGACTCATAATTGAATCATAATAATATTGGAAAGCATAATCATAATTTTCTTTGGCTTTTAATTCACTAAGAAGGAGAGCATCACTACATAAATGTTCACCTAAAAAGTCGCAAGTAAAAGCAATTCCTCGTTCTTCATAAAATGTAATAATAGTATCTGGCCAATGTACATTAGGAACGATAAGAAATTTTAGTGTTACGTCATCAAACTTTGCGACTTCTTGATCTTTAACAACATTTTTCTTAAATTGCATATTTACAATATTTTCTAAATTCGCCATTGCTAGAAATGAACCATACACTTCAACGTTTGGATTAAGTTTAAGGAGTTCTTCTAGGGAGCCGCTATGATCTGGTTCGGTATGATTGACAATTAAGACATCAACCTTATCAATAGGAGTAATTTCGCTTATATTATCTAGCCATTCTTTAGTAAATCCATCTTTAACTCCATCAATAATAATCGTTTTATTATTAGAGGTTTTAATCAAAAAAGAGTTATAAGTCGTACCATGTGTCGTTTTCATTACAATATCAAAAACCCTTAGGTTTGGATCTTTTACACCAATTGAGTAAACATTGTCATGTAATTTCGTTGCTGCCATATTTATTACCTCATTTCTTTAATTAATTTTTGACATTCTTGTTCATCTTTTTTTAATTGTTTTATTAATTTTTCAATCGTATCTTGCTTGATTTCTTCACGGATATATTTTAAAAACTTGATAGAAAGCTCTTGTTTATATATATCGTTATTAAAATCAAAGATATGAACTTCAAGAAGCGGAGTAGCAAGGGGATTAACAGAAGGTCTTAGTCCAACATTTGCCATCCCATAATATTTTATATTATTTAGGAGTATTTCCACAAAATAAACACCTTCTTTTGGTAATTGATAACTAAAAAGCAGTTCAATATTTGCCGTTGGATAGCCTAGTTTCTTGCCAAGTCCATGTCCTTTTATAACGAAACCTTTTACCTCATAAGGTCTTGATAACAATGTTGTTGCCTCTTCTAATTCACCATTTTTTAAAAGTTCACGTATTAAAGTTGTTGAAACTTTTGGACCTTTTTTTGTTAGAACATGCGAAACAGCACATACTTCAAAATCTTTATTAGCATCTAAAAGTGTTTTTACATCTCCAAGTGCTTTTTTTCCAAAATGATAATCTTCTCCAACAATTACGTAACGGGGTTTCAATTTATTTAAGACTTTACTAATAAATTCTTTAGGTTCTAGTGCCTTAAATTTTTTGCTTAGGGTAGCAATAATAAGGGTATTAACCCCATAACTATCAAAAATATTTTTCCGATCAACTAAAGAAGTTAAAGGGAAACTATTAGTTTCAATCGCTTGTTTATAAATNGGCGGAATAATAATCATAACTGCGATATTTTTTGTTAATTCTTTAGCTTTTTTTATTAGCTTTTGATGTCCTAAATGCACACCATCAAAAGTACCAAGACAGAGTGCAGTATCCTTTGTTAAAGGTTCAATATTATATAAATCTAATAAAACAATACTCATAAATTAAATCCTCTTTTTACTCTATAAAGTTGTGGACTTGACCGTTCCAATATTGCTAATACTTTTCTTTCATATGTTGCTACTAGCAAAGGTTCAAGCCTTGATAACATTATTACTTTTCCGTTTCTAATATCTTCTTTTTGTGTTTCGTCTACGTCAATAGAAATTAAATGACCAAGTGCTTTATCAATAGGAATGATTCTTAAATTATCAATATCATCAATCTTTTGGGCGTCTTCAACTTTAAATTGTCCGTTTTTTGTTCTAACTAATTTAATAGTAGTTGCAATAGTACCAAGTTTTAATGCAATATCTTTTCCTAATGTACGAATATATGTGCCTTTTCCTGTCATTACTTCTATTTCTAAAAAAGGGGCTTCATAACTTAATAGTCGAATTTTATGGATATATACTTTTCTTTTTGGAACTTCTTTTTTTATTCCTTTATGAGCATAACGATAAAGTGGTACTCCATCAACCTTTATTGCGCTCGTTTGAGGAGGGGTTTGTTCGATTTCGCCTAAAAAGCTTACTAAAACAGCTTCAATTTCACTTTTCGTTAACTTAGGTACATCTATTTTTTTAATTACTTCACTTGTATTATCTAAAGTGCTCGTTTCAATACCTAACTCAAATGTTGCTATATAAGTCTTTGTATCATTTTCAAGATATGGTAGCACTTTTGTTCCTTCATTAATTGCGATTATTAAAAGACCTTCTGCGAAAGGATCAAGTGTACCAAGATGACCAACACGACGAGTTTTAAAATGTCGCATAATTTTGTTATCAACTGACCTACTTGTCATTCCTTTATCTTTATTAATTAAAAGTAGTCCATTCATCGCCATTTTCTCTCGCTTATATTATAATATAACATAACGGAGAAAACTAACTTGAAACAAATACGAAAAGCTCTTGCAAGTGTAAAAAAGGCTGACAATCTCTATAACCTAATTAGTGATGGCGATAAAATTGCAATCGGTATTAGTGGTGGTAAAGATAGTATTGTTCTTTTTCATGCTTTAGTTTTATATCAAAAGTTCGCAAAAAAAGATTTCGAAATAATTCCTATCATGTTAAATTTAGGCTTTCCTGGCTTCAATCCAAGTGAATATGAGGCATATTTTGCAGAAAAGGGCTGCAAATTGCACATTGTTGACAGTTCTGATATTTATAAAGTTCTTCAAATACAGCAAGATAGACAACAGTTGTCTCATCTTCCATGTTCTATTTGTTCTAGGATGAGAAAAGCAGCAATAAATCAAACTGCAAAAAAAGAAGGAGCTAACAAAGTTGCTTATGCTCATCATATTGATGATGCACTTGAAACATTATTCATGAATATGATTGGGGGATCTCGCTTAGCTACATTTGCCCCAAAAATGTTTCTTGAAAATGTAGAAATCACATTTATTCGGCCATTTATATTACTAGATGAAAGCACAATTTCACGCGTTCAAAAAGAAGAAAATCTACCACTTCTTGAAAATCCGTGTCCGAACGAAAAGAAAACACGGCGTGAAGATATTAAAACTCTTTTACACGATATATACATAAAATATCCAGAAGCAAGAACTAACTTTAAAAGGATGTTAGAAAACGATAATGGGTTCGATTTATGGTTTGATAAGATTGAGATACCATTGCTAAAAAATATTTATATTAAACCCGTTAAAACAAATGAAACTACAAAAGAATTCATTGATTTACTTAATAAAAACAATACAAAACAACCACTTGACTTGCAAAATGCATTTCTTTTAGTTAAAAATGAAAAACCGGTTGCAACTTTATCATATTCTAATGTTGGCCCAAATTCATATCTCGTTTCTTCTTTTGTAAGTAAAGAAAAAGTGAGTCAAAAACATCTCTCCTTATTTATTAATGAAATTGAAAATAAACTCTACCGTGAGAATAGACCCTTATATCTTTCTGCGATTATAAGTAAAGAATATGAAGAGTTGTTTAATAAACTTGGTTATATAAAAAATAGTGAAGACAAAACTCTAATCATGCTAAAAAAGGTAATTAAATAAAAGTGGCTAATCAATAACTGACTAGCCACATTTTTTATTACTCATCTTCTTGTTTTATTTTTGCAAGTATTTCTTCAATCCGAGCTGCTTTTTCTTCGCTATCATCATAGATAAAAATTACTTCAGGTGTTTTTCTAATTGATAATGTTTTAGCTAATTCACTACGAAGAAAACCTTTTGCATCAGTCAAGATTTTAATCTTATCTTGAACAGGTCCATCGCCAATAAAGGTAACAAAAACTCTAGCGTAACTATAATCAGATGTTAATTCAACATCATTAATATTAACCCAACCTAAATATGGGTTTTTCATTTTAAGCGAAATTATTTCACTTAAGTTACGCATTATTAAAGATTCAACTCTTTTTAATTTATTGGACATCCGTTTTAACCTCTACCATTTCATGTCCTTCAATAACATCGCCCTCATGAATATCATTATAGTTTTTAAGAGTCATGCCGCATTCATAGCCTTTATGTGTTTCTTTTGCATCAATTTGACCATGTTTCATCGTTGCGATTTCACCTTCGTAAATAATAACGCCATCACGAAGTAGGCGACAACTTTGACCATTTTTAACTACCCCACTTGTAACGCGACAGCCAGCAATCGTACCAAGACGTGACACTTGCCAAGTTTGTCTAACTTCAGCTTGACCAGTAACTTTTTCAACTAATTCAGGTTTTAGCAAACCTTTCATTGCAGCTTCTGTTTCTTCAAGAAGAGCATATATAATGCGGTGAAGTCTAATTTCTATCCCGCTTCTTTCTGCCATATCTCTAACATTAGCAGTTGGACGGACATTAAAGCCGAAAATAACTGCATTACTTGCGGTTGCAAGTAATACATCACTTTCAGTGATGGTTCCTGCTGTTGCTCGAATAACATTAAGGTTAACGCCTTTAACATTAATCTTTTCTAAACTTGCTTTAACTGCTTCAGCTGAGCCGCTATTATCAGCTTTAATAATTACATTAACATCAATAATTTCATCATCACTAATTTGTTTATGAATTTCACCAAGTTTAACGCCGCCAGTTGCTTGACGTTCACTTAAAATCTTGGCTTGTTTACGTTTTTCTGCAATTTCTTTTGCTTCTTTTTCAGTTTCAAATGCCATAAATTGATCACTTGCTTCTGGTACTTCACTTAATCCAATCACTTGAACTGGTGTAGCAGGACCAGCAACTTTAAGCATCTTATTGTATTCGTTAGTCATTCGGCGAACTTTACCATATGCACAACCTGCAACAACAAAATCTTTATTAGTTAAAGTGCCGTTTTCAATTAAAAGCGTTGCTTTAGGACCTTCACCTCGATCAAGTCTTGCTTCTAAAACAGTGCCGTAGGCATAACGGTTTGGATTAGCTTTAAGTTCTAACATTTCAGCAGTTGCAATAATAGCATCAAGTAATTTTTCAAGATTTTGACCTGTTTTTGCACTGATTTCTTGGAAAATAACATCACCACCAAATTCTTCACTGATGACATTATAGGCAAGTAATTCATTTTTGACTTTGTCAGGATTTACACCGACTTTATCAATTTTATTAACAGCAACGATAATTGGGACCTTAGCTGCTCGTGCGTGGTCGATTGCTTCTTTAGTTTGAGGCATAACGCCATCATCAGCTGCTACAACTAAAATAACAATATCAGTAACTTTAGCACCACGGCTACGCATCGCTGTAAATGCTTCGTGGCCAGGTGTATCAATAAATGTAATTTTATAGCCATTTACATCACGCTGATAAGCACCAATGGCTTGGGTAATAAATCCTGCTTCTGTTGCAGTAATATTACTTTTTCTAATTGCATCAATTAAAGTAGTTTTACCATGATCAACATGACCCATAATCGTTACAACTGGAGAACGGGGTACAAGATCTTTTGGATCATCTTTAATTGCACTAAAGTTAAAAAGATCATCATCATCTTCTTCAATTTCAAGTAATTCGAAATCAAAGTCAAAATCAAAACAAACTTCTGCAATTAGTTCGTTTGTTAAATCATTATTAATCGTTACAATCTTGCCTTTAAGAAATAACTTTTTAATGATTTCTGTTTCGTTAACTTTTAAAAGTTTTGCAAGAACGGGCAACTTCATCGGACTATAAAAATAGAGTTTTCCATTTTTAACAAAAGGATTAGTGTCACTCTTTTTATGCTTAGCCGTGTTTGCTATGCGTATCTTAGGATAGTTTTGGGGTTTTTCACTCATATGTATCACCTTCTTTCAAAAGACTAAATATTTTTTGATTAGCGTTTTTATTTAACACGGTAATAACGCTTAATCGATGGGTTGTTTCATTTTCGAATAGTGCACTACTATTTAGTTTTAATAGGGGAGCATCATTTCTTTTAGCGATGTTACAAGCTTCCTTTTTTGTTCTTTCACTAGCAGTGCTAAGAACAATAATTAAGGCCGTGTCTTTTGCTTTTAAATCTTTAAGTCGATCTAGACCAAAGGCAATTTGACGTCCTCTTTTTAAGATTTCTAGAAAACTAATTAGTCTACTATTCATTGATTAATCGTGCAATTTCCTCGTAAATTTCTTCTGGGATCACTACTTCAAGAGCTTTGCCTAGACTATTTTTCTTTCTTGCAATTTCAAGAGCCTCTTTACTCTTAACCATATAGGCTCCACGCCCATAAACGCGACCACCAGTATCAAGAAGGACTGCTCCTTCTTTAGTTCTAACAACACGAAGAAGATCCTTTTTTTCGTATTGCTTGTTTGTTACGACACATAGGCGGATAATTGGCTTTTTCACGTCAAACTACCTCTTAGTTATCGTAGTATTCATCGAATTCATCGTAATCAATATCATCATAGAAGTCATCTTCATGTTCTTCGTGAGCAAGTTCAGCTTCCATTCTTTCAATTTCCGCAAGTTCTTCTTCAGTATAGATATCCATTTTTGGTCCGACTTGTTCGACAACCTTTTCTTCTTCTTTTTCGATAACTTTTTCTTCATGCTTTCTTCGTGCTTTACGAGCAGGCCTAGAAGCGGCTTCTTTTTCTTTTTCAAGTTCTGCTTCAAGTTCTGCAAGACTAATTGTTGTTTTAACTTTCTTAACCTTGACTGGTTCTTCCTTAACTTCTTCTACAACTGGAACTTTTTCTTCTTCTGTTTCTTTTAATAATTCTTCAAAAGAAGGAGTAGTAATAGTTACTCCTGGTTCAGTTACAACTTCAAGAGTTTCTTCTTCACGAGCAGTTTCGCGTTCAATATGTTGTTCTAATAAGCGGAAGTGAGCACGTTCTTGTTCAAGAAGATTTTGTTCATAAACAAGCGTTTCACGGTTTTTATAGGCAATACCTAGTTCATTGGCTTCATCTTGTTCAAAAACTTCAAGTTCATAACCAGTAAGAGCACTTGCCATACGAATATTTCCGCCTTTATGACCTAAGGCCTTACCTTTATCATCAATATGGAAAACAACACGAGCTTTTTTCTCTTCTTCGTTTACTTCAATACCAATTGGTTCAGCAGGTAAGAAAGCATCCATAATATAAATGCCTGCATTATTATTAAAGGGAATAATATCAATTTTTTCTTTACGATTTGCAGGACCAAGTTCAGCACTAACTTTTTGGATTCTTGATCCACTTGGACCAATACATGCTCCAACAGGATCAACATTAATATCAGTACTTTCTACAGCGACTTTACATCTTTCACCTGGTTCACGAACGATATTACGAATTAAAACAGTACCATCATAGATTTCGGTAATTTCTCGTTCCATTAAACGGCGAACAAATAAAGGATCTGTACGAGATATGATAATATTTGCACCGCGCGGAGTACCAACTACTTCTAAAATAACAAAGGGAACTAATTCTTTATCAGCGAATTTTTCATTGTTAATCGTATGACGTCTTTCATCCAGTGGGACACTTATATCACCTAAATTTACCATTACAGTACGTTTGGAAATATTTTCAATTTGTCCAGTAACGAGCTCACCGATTTTAGTTGAAAATTTAGCGATTAATTTTTCTTTTTCTAAATCACGAAGAATCATTTTCCATTGATTATCGACATTTTTCATTTGTGCTTCGCTTAATTGTTCAACTAAAATCGTTTCAAAAACTAATCGATTATCAATAATTTCTTTATTTTCTAGTTTTTCTACTTCTTCAACTGAAATCTCAAGAGCATCATCTTCAACTTTAGAAACAATGTTTTTAAAGTAGTAAATACGAATTTCATGTTCTTCTTCATTTAGAGTAACTTCAACATCAACTGGAGTGTCGCCATCGCCACCATAAAATTTGGTAACTGTCTTTTTAACAGCATCCAAGAATGCTTGAATAACGACATCTTCTAAAAGATTGCGTTTTTCTGCGACATCTTTAAAAAGTAACACAATTTGTTCAAATAGTTCTTGTTTGGTTGGTTCTTTTGTTTTCTTTCTTGCCATAATTTTGTTCCTTCTAAACTTTAATTGCTAAGTTTACTTGTTTAATGTTTGTTTTTAGAATTGTTTCGCTTTTTATTCGCCCTTTATAGTTTACGCGAATTATAAGCGAGTCAATTGATTCATTTTCTAAATATCCTTCTAGTGCATTAACACCCTTTTTTGGATCTTTTAGTGTTACGCGTACATAGTGATTAAGATAGGGTGCTAGTTTATCGATGTTAAGTTTTTTTTCTGCCCCTGCACTGCTGCAATCAAGAATATAGGGCGTATCATCTTCGACAATTGAATCTAGTAAGACACTAAGCTTTTCACTCATTAAGATAATCTCATCTAGACTTATAAAACGACCTTCAGCATCGATTTCGATTCGTAGATAAGTATCTTTGCCTTGTCTTTCAATTTTAATACTAGACAAGAGATAACCATCTTTTACAATGACAGGTTCAAGAGCGTTTTTAATCAATTGAACATCCATATAAAGCCTCCTCTTAATAGAAAGAGTGGGTTGCTACCCACTCTTACGAGTTCACTATGTAAGTAAATTGTTACATTTACCATTGACACTATATACGATTATCGTATATTTTGCAACTTTTTTTACTTTTTTTGTTTGCAATCTAAATTTTCTTATAGCGCTGATTTTTAGATGTCCTTTTGTTTGGAAATTCTAATGTTACTAAGCCTTTTTTAATTGCTGGATTTAAATAGTTTTTTCGAAGTGTCTCTTTGCTTTTTAAACCTAGCATAGAAAGTATCTCATTAGCGGAGTAATAAACCCCACTTGACATAACTGATAATAATCTCTTTATATAAGGTGATTCTTCTTTATTTAACACTGATTCTTTAATTAACTCATCAATAGCGTTATCTATCATTTCTAACATGAAAATTATAAAGATATTAGAATCACCTCTAGAGTGAGAATCACTAATTGCTTTGTAATAAGCTTGTTGATTATTCTTAATAAAGTTTTCAACTGGCAAATAGTAAAATAGAGGTCTCCACTTACCAAGTAATGCAGTTTGCCAAAGACGTACCATTCTTCCATTTCCATCAGCAAATGGATGGATAAATACAAATTCATAATGAAAAACCGAAGATAAAACTAAGGGGTGGATTTTTGAGTAATTGTCTTTTATCCACTTAAATAGTTGAATCATTAAATCATCTACTTGTTTAGCAGGTGGGGCGATAAAAACTACATTACCATGCTCATCTATAATACCAATATCTTTGGGCTTAAATTGACCACTTGGTTTGATAATATCTTTCCCTAATATCCCATGAATTGATTTTAAGTTTTTTAATAATAGTGGATCAAATTTACCAAGTTGCTCATATGCTGCTATTGCATTTTTGATTTCAGTTATATCTTTTTGGGGCCCAACGACATTAACACCATTAATAATGTCATTAACTTCATCTATAGATAGCGAGTTAGCCTCAATATAACAACTAGCATGAATTGATTTAACTCTATTTTGTTTTCTAAGTATAGGAAAACGATCAAGATTACCAATCGAAGTAATTTGACCTATCTTTTCCATAATAATGGAAACTTTCGCTAACATTTCTGTCGTTATTTCAAACGGCGGAGTGTAATTATTCATGCTTATATTTTATCAAATATGGCATAAGCGTTCAATACATCTTGCTTATTATCTTGCTTATTATCTTGCTTATTTTTATAAAATAATAATAATAAAAAACGGGGGATTAACCCCGTTTATGCAAGATAATAGGCGTTTTTGCTAGGAATTAATTTGAATATTAACACTACCTGTTGTAGTTCTTATCTCACAAAGTCCGCCGGTGGTAGTGTTAGGCACTTTTACTGAACCAGTGGTTGTATAGACACTAAATATTTTACTAGTTAAAAGTGTGCCCTTTACATCACCCGTCGTAGTTTCAATATATATCGTTCCAGCATCAGAATCAGTTAGATTAACATCGCCNGTTGTTGTTTCTATTTTTAGTCTTTCGCTAATTATTGTGTTTTTTAATGTTACATCGCCAGTTGTTGATGATAAATCAACATTTTTAGCTGTAACATTTGTTAGCTTAATATTTCCAGTAGTTAGAGAAACATTAATATTACCATTAGCACTTACATCAGTTAGAAGGATGTTTCCAGTTGTCGCGCTTATAGTTAGATTATTAACACTTGCATCAGTAAGACTAATCTCTCCTGTAGTTGCTTCAACATATCCATAGTCATTAATATCAGTTTTTAAACTAACTCTTCCACTTGTCATATTGACATTAACTTTATTAAAACTAAAGTCATTTGGAATTATTAATGAACCAGTTGTTGCATCAATTTTTAGTTCATTATAGAGTCCAGCAGGCAAATAGACAGCGGTTTTTATTTTATAAAAATGGAAGCCATTAAAACCAAACATTTTTTCATACCATGCTCGATCATCTACTTGTTCAATTGTTAAGATGTCATCTTTTATACTTACTTTGTGATAATACTTTTCAGCATCATCAGTGGTAACTTTTTTGGTTCCATCAGGCGAGACTTTAAACTCAACTTCTGAAGTAGTGACATCAATATTAAAGTTAGAGAACGATTCTTCTAATTNATGGGTGTTAGTTATTGTTTCTAGCGATTTAACATTTGTTACTAAACCTACTGTTAATAGAGTACCTCCAACGACTAATAAAGATGCTCCAACGATAAGAGAAATTAAAATTGGCTTTTTCATTATTATTTACTTCCTTTCTTAATAAATGCAGCTTTTATACTAGTTAGTATTTTATTTGATAATTTTAGTGTCGCCTTCGTAATAAAGTAGCAGCCAAAAAAGAGGAATATTGCTAGACCACCAGATAGCATTGCAGCACCTAAATTTGTTAATAAAAATTCACCGCTAAATAGACCGCCTAAAAATGAAATTGATCCTGCAATTGATGAAGCAATAAGACTAAATTCAACTGAATAAGCAACAATCACAAATATCCAAATTAGAAAATAGGCAAGTAAAACTATAAATGAGGCAAATAATGCTACTGGAAACCACAAAGGAAATCCAACAATTATTAAGATTATTTCCCAGTCCTTAAGTGTTCTTTTTGGCTTTACTTTTTCTTTTACTAGTGTCGCTAAAGGTGTTTCCTTAGCAATTTCAGTGACAATGTCGTCCTCTGAACCGATTTCTGCAACTGCTTGTTCTTCGCTGATGCCCTCATCAAGACGATCATCAATCATCTCTTCATAAAAACTTAAGCGATNATCAATATCTTCTTTTGGTAAACCAACGAGTTTACTTTTAAGTTCATTTAAAAATTCTTCTTTTCTCATAGTTTATTTATCCTCCCCAACGATAAAAGAATAGATTTTAACCATTTCTTCCCATTCTTCTTTAAATTCTTCAATTCTTTCAATACCTAAGTCAGTAATTCGGTAATACTTCCGTAATCTTCCGTTATGTTCAACCGATTTTACGATGAGCATTTTACTTTCTTCTAGTCTTTTAAGAATTGAATATAAAGTAGATTCAGATAGCTCTAGAACAGGCTTTAAATCTTTAATAATCTTATAGCCATAAGAATCTTTATTCTTTATAGCAGCTAAGACACAAATTTCTAACATTCCTCTTCTTAGTTGTGTTTCCATTAAATACCACTCCTTACNTAATACATCGTATCACGAAGTATTATAGAACGCAATAGGTAAAATCAAAAAAACATATTTTTAAATTTTGATAAGCAAAAATGACACATTTAATAAAAAGAAAATAAAAAAGAGCCCATCATATGGACTCTTACTAATTAAATGGTGCCCCCTGCCAGAATCGAACTAGCGACTAATCCTTACCATGGATTTATTATGCCATTTAACTAAGGGGGCATAGCAATTAAGAGTATACTTGAAATTGCTACTATTTGCAAAGAAGATATTTACTAATTAGTCGTGATGCTTAACGGGTCCACCGAAAAGTTCGAGTTTTTTTAGTAAGTTTTTCATCTCTTCGACACTTAATCTATGCGTGTTATGAGAAGTATAGCTTTCACTTAAGGCAATTTTCTTACTGCCAGTAGAAATATATTTTTCATAGTTTAATTCACGGTTATCCGCTTTAACACAGAAGAAATCACCTAAATCAATTGCTTTTGACATTTCTTCTTCAGTAACTAAAGTTTCATATAATTTTTCACCGTGACGCGTTCCAATATATTTTACTTCTGCCTTAGGATTTTTAAGTTCTTTAATAGCTTGGGCAAGAACTTCAATTGTTGCAGCAGGTGATTTTTGGACAAATAGATCACCTTGTTCGCCGTGTTCAAAAGCATAAAGAACTAAATTAACGGCATCTTCTAATGTCATCATAAAGCGAGTCATTTCAGGATTTGTAATTGTAATTGGTCGACCTTCTTCAATTTGATTTAGAAATAGTGGAATAACACTACCGCGACTTGCCATAACGTTGCCGTATCGAGTTAAACAAAGGATTGTATCGCCTTCTAAAAGTTGACGGCTACGGGCAATAACATTTTTCTCCATTAAAGCTTTACTAATTCCCATTGCATTAATTGGATAAGCCGCCTTATCTGTAGAAAGAAAAATAGCTTTTTTAACACCGTGATTAACACAAGCTGTAATAACATTATCACTTCCAATAACATTAGTATAAACAGCTTCCATCGGATAGAATTCGCAGGAAGGAACTTGTTTTAGTGCGGCTGCACTAAAAACATAGTCAACGCCACGAAATGCATCTGTAATAGAATTAAGATTACGTACATCACCAATATAAAATTTCAACTTGTCATTTTTATATTGTTTTCTCATATCATCTTGCTTTTTTTCATCGCGTGAGAGAATACGAATTTCTTTAATATACGTTTTTAAAAAGCGATCAACAACAGCATGACCAAATGAGCCGGTACCTCCTGTAATAAGAAGAATTTTATCTTTGAATAAGTCTTTTCTTGTGTCATTAAGTTTCATAATATTCACCCACTTTAAAACTTTCTTATAAATTATATCANATATAATTTGCTTTATGCCCAAATAGCATCTGCTAATTCAGGATAATCGATAAAAGGATTACGATTCCCTTGAGCGTTTTGGATTGCATTATTACGTTTAGCTTCGCGATCTTCAAGAGGAGGAAATTGATTATTCCATTCAAGTAAGAGCGAAAGATTCCCGTTAATATTAACATTTAGGTTATATTTAATAATCATATAGAAAGTAACGCGGGCAACTTCACCTTTTGCAGCATCGCATGGTTCAAAAGCTGAACTTGTATATTTACAATCACTTCTTACTCCTAAACTATCTACAGCATAATTTCCGTTTGTTACAACTTGAAAGGTACTATTACCACGAATTGAATTTAATTTATTATCCGCTGCCCATAAATTGTGATAATCACTGCAAGCATTAGCACTTCCACCTGCACTGCAGCCAAGTTTTGACNNTGGAACAACATGCTCACGGTTCCAACCAGTTGAGCCAGAAACATGTTTATTTTTAGCTATTGAAATACGTGAATATATTTGAATAACATTACTCGAGTTATTTGGATCTTCATCAGCATTTTCAACTGGCCACCAATTATAGCCAATTCCGCTAAAGCCAGTATCGATTCGTCTTTTAATTTCATTTTTCAAGTCTGTACCTGTTTTAGTTAAGTCATATCCTTCATAATAACCACCAAAAGCAGGTTCACTTGTAATTGGATTTTCGCTAGAAATAGGATCTTCGCTAGTGACAGGGTCTTCACTAGTAATTGGATCCTCAGTTGTTGTTTCTTCAGTACTTGTGCTAGAAATGTCTTCACTAATTGAAGTAACTGTAGGTGTTGAAGATTCTTCGCTAGTTACAGTTGGCTTATTTGCACAGCCTGTAAGAAGCAAAATTAGAATTAGACTTAAAAGTTTACGATTTTTCATTTTAAACAACCTCGTTTTCTTCCTTTACTAAAGGACTTGCTATTAAATCATAAATAAAAGCACTTGTAATTTCAATATCAAGTTTATCACCAATTTCAAAAGTATTGTTTGAATATAGGTAAATGTTGCCATCAATTTCATCAGGTGCGTTAAAATGTGTCCGCATCAAATAGCGACCTTTATTTTTTTCGTGATAAATTACATATCCGCTCATCTTTTGACCAATTAGAGCCATGTTTTTATTAAGTGAAATACTTTTTTGTAGGTTCATAAGATAATCTTTTCGCTTATTTTTTTCTTCTTCTTTAATATGAGGCTCCATTGCATAACTTCTAGTTCCCTCTTCTTTAGAATAAGTAAATACGCCAATATGATTAAATTTGATTTCTTTAATAAATGTTGCTAATTCCTCTACATCTTCCTTTGTTTCACCTGGAAAACCAACAATAAAAGTAGCTCGCAAAATAGCATGAGGAATAGCTTCTCTAATTCGCTTAATTAAGTCTATATAATCTTCTTTTTTACCTCTTCTATTCATAAGGCGAAGTATTCTATTTGAAGCATGTTGAAAGGGTAAATCAAAGTAAGGAACCATTTTAGGATTATTTTTTATAAAATTTATTAACTCATCATTTAAATCGCTTGGGTAGAGATAGAGTAAACGGATACTTTCAAAACTTTCAAATTTAACCAATTCCTCTAAAAGAGTAATTAATTTAGGTCGATTTCGCAAACCTCGGCCGTAATTTGTAGTATCTTGCGAAATAATTGTAATTTCTTTTTTACCTAATTTATTAAGAAGTTTTGCTTCTTCTAGTACTTCTTCAAGCGGCCGTGATTTAAAGCGACCACGAATAAGTGGAATGGCACAGAAACTACAAAAATTATTACAACCTTCGCTAATTCGTAAATATGCGCTAAATGGAAGAGTAGCATATTTACGTCTTAATGGATTAAAAATTGCAACATTAGTTTTTAATATTTTGCTTAAAAGAAGATGAAGCTCAGCATACCTAGAAATAGGTACAAAATATATATTATCTTGACTTTCTAATTTATCTTTATATCGCTCGCTATAGCAGCCAAGGACAACTAATGGTTTATTAAATTGTTTTAATTCATCTATTATTTGGAGCGTTTCTATTCTGCTTTCTTCTAAAAAAGCACATGTATTTAAAAGAAAAACATCTGCTTCATATTTGTTTTTAGTAATAGAAACATCAATATCATTAAGCATTCCTAAAATAATCTCGCTGTCGACGAGATTTTTAGCACAACCTAAAGAAATTAAACATATTTTTTTCATAATTTTTCGCTAGAAAAAGAGTCCAGCAAAGTGGACTCTTTTAGTTAGTTATTTTTAATGGCAGAATCTACCATTTACATCATATTCACCCCAAATACGACACGCTAATTCAGGATGATCAATAAATGGATTACGTAAATTTTGATATAGTTCTAAACCTAATTGACGTTGTAAGTCACGTTCAACGGTAGGTGGATATTCTAGATTCCATTGAAGCATTGTTAAGATGTTAAAGTTTTCATCTAAACTACAGCCATAACCTAGTTTATCATATGGCCACATAACAAGCATATAAAGTTGGGATCGAGCAATTTCACCTCTTACCATTGGAGTTGGGCTAAACATACCGTTATAAACAAAGTTATCTGTTAAGGTACCAAATTTATTTCTAATAGCAAATTTATAGTATTGTTCTTTCATACTAAGACCCCAATAACTATAGTTTGATTTAGCTTGGTTAAGATTTCCATCACAGAAGAATAAATTTGCAACATCAGTTGAAATATTCTTTTTGGTTGGTCCTGCTCTTTTACTATCATCACCATCTGCTAATTTAGATTGAGGATATGCGTGTTCACGGTCAAAATAAACTTCACGAGGTGTAAAATTGTCACCATCATGTCGCTTTTTAAATTGAACAGAATTTAGGTCATAAATTGATAAGACTTTATATTCATCATCTGGATCAACATCCATTAGTTCTAAAGCCTCTACACAAGTGTTATAGTCAATTGGAGTAAATCTAGATAATTTAAATTCATATAGAGCATTTGCTAAGTCTTTCCCTTGTAATTCCGAATTAACAATTTCATCCCAATAGTTACCTGTATACGCTGGAGCAGGTGTAAAAACTCTATTTGGTGATTGGGGTACTTCTACTTCTTCAGATGTTGTTTCAGTAGGTAAAGATGTTTCTGATTCATCTGAAGTTGGAAGTTCGCTACTAGGGTCTGGTTGATTTTGACAACCTGATAAAACACCTAAAGCTAGGAGTGCGGTAAGGAAAGTTAATGATCTTTTCATGTTGTTACCTTCTTTCTATTCTTTATATTACTATAAGTTAATATAAATGTAAATAAATTGCAGGAAATTAGTAAGTTAGATTATTAAAAAGACGGTCCTATGAGACCGTCATATTAATGATTATGCAAACATTATGCAAACGGATTAAGTTGAACTACATTATCTCTTATATCTAAAGTATACGGAATTTTAGGATCAACTTTTTGCTCAATTATTTGCTCAGCTATTTGTGTTTCAATTGTTTTTTGAATGAAACGTTTTAGTGGTCGAGCACCAAATTCAGGTGCATATGCATTTTCGACAATATAATTTACTACATCATCAGTATAACGAAGCTTAAAGCCGGCTTTTTCACTTGTTTTAATAACTTCGTTAAGCATCTTGCGAGCGATTTGTTTTTGAACATCAATTGATAAGGGTTCAAAATAGACAACTTCATCAATTCGATTTAAAACTTCTGGTTTAAATGCTTTTTTAAGTAGTTCATTAACTTTACTTGCTTCATTTCTAAGGAATAGTTCACTTCCTAAGTTGCTTGTCATAATAATAATTGTATTTTTAAAGTTAACCATTCGACCTGAAGAGTCAGTTAATATTCCATCATCAAGAAGTTGGAGGAGTAAATTAATTACTTCAGGATGTGCTTTTTCGATTTCATCAAATAGAACGATTGAGTACGGTGATCTTCTTACTGCTTCAGTAAGTTGACCGCCTTCTTCATAACCAACATATCCAGGTGGCGAACCAATAAGACGCGAAACATTAAATTTCTCCATATATTCACTCATATCAATACGGATAATTCGTTTTTCATCATCAAAAAGTGCCTCTGCTAGAGAACGCGCAACTTCAGTTTTTCCAACCCCAGTTGGACCTAGGAAGAGAAAACTACCAATTGGTCGATTAGGATTGTTAAGTCCTGCTCGTTGACGAATAATTGCATCACTAACTAAACGAAGTGCTTCATCTTGACCAATGACGCGTTTTTTAAGTGTTTCAAATAAGTTAAGAACTTTATGTTTTTCGCCTTCCATAATCTTATGGATTGGAATGCCTGTGTTTCGGGAAATAATCGCAGCGACTTCTTCTTCGCCAACTGTTTCTTTTAACATCCGGTTTTCGTTAGCTTCTTCGCTTTCTTCTTTAAGTTTTTTTTCAAGCTCAGGAATTAACTGATACTGAAGTTCACTTGCTTTTTTATAGTCGCCGCTATTGAAGGCGACATTAAGATCAAAACGAGCTTGTTCTAGCTCTTTTTTAAGACGCGAAACATCGTTAAGCTCTTCAACTTCTTTTTGCCATTGAGATGTCATTTTTTCATCTTCTTTTTTACATTTTTCAAGTTCTTTTTCAATGACTGCTAAACGTTTTTTACTAAGTTCATCACTTTCTTTTTCTAACGCTAACTTTTCAATTTCAAGTTGTCGTTTCTTTCTTCTTATTTCGTCTAACTCAATTGGCAGACTATCAACTTGTACACGAATTGCTGCACACGCTTCATCAATAAGATCAAGAGCTTTATCTGGTAAGAAGCGATCTGTTATATAGCGATCACTTAAAGTAACTGCACTTACTAATGCTGAATCGCTAATTTTAACACCATGATGTGTTTCATAACGCTCTTTTAAACCACGCAGAATCGAGATTGAATCTTCTAAAGTAGGCTCTTTTACTAATAATGGTTGAAAGCGACGTTCTAATGCGCGGTCTTTTTCAATATAGTTTCGATACTCATTTAAAGTAGTAGCACCAATCATATCAATTTCGCCACGAGCAAGTAAGGGCTTTAACATATTGCTTGCATCCATAGCCCCATCAACACGACCTGCTCCAACAATAAGATGAATCTCATCAACAAAAAGAATTATTTGATGATCGCTTTCTTTAATCTTATTTAAAATTGCTTTTAGTCGCTCTTCAAACTCGCCTCTAAACTTAGTACCAGCGATTAAAGAACCCATGTCGAGTTCATATACACGCTTATTTTTAATTGATTCAGGTACATCCCCGCGAGCAATACGTTGAGCAAGCCCTTCGATAATTGCGGTTTTACCAACACCAGCTTCACCAATTAAAATAACGTTGTTTTTAGTTTTACGCGAAAGAATTTGTATAATCCGTCTTATCTCTTCATCTCGACCAATAATTGGATCGCTTTTATTTTGTCTAGCTTCATCATCTAGAAACCGACCAAATTTTTCTAAAACATTTTCGTCTTTACTATAATCAGGAAATAAATTTTGCATCATAATATAAACCTCCTTTTTGGCACTCTTGCTAAATAAGTGCTAACTATATCTTACCACACTTTTAGCACTTGTCAACATTGAGTGCTAAAATAATTTATAAAATAAAAAAGACCACTTATNGTGGTCTTAGTTTTGTTTTAATTATGCTGGTTGAACATAAATTCGTACCCAACCGAAGTTATCCCAGAATGTAATATAGACATTGTAGGTTCCACTTGTTTTAAAACGAAGTGGTAATACTTCAGCTGGACTATTGAATTTAATCCATGTTGCATCATGGTCTTCAGTATTAATACCTGATTCACTTGGTTCTCCAACGAGTTCAAGATAATTAGCAGTATAATTACCTTCATCTTTATCTGCTGAAAGAGTATAGCCAATACCATCCGCCTTTCCGCTTAAATAGGTTGGATATTCATTAGCACCTAAGCCGGAAATATCAAACCGACTACCAATATAGAAAGTAAAGCCTGCTTCAAAAGATTTAGATAAAAGCATATATTCATCACAGTTTAAAATAGTACTAAATCCCTTAGTTGTTTGATATGCAGGGTCATAAGTTCCTTTAGTTGCGACTAAATAAACATCAGCTTTGTTTTCATCTGGAGTTTCACTCGTTGTTGGATCTTCTGAAGAAGTAGTTTCTTCAAATGCCGCTTCAAGAACTAAACCTTGTACCCCAGGCATTTTAGTAATCTTTTGAAGCCCTCCACCTTGAGGATTTTGCATAAAGAAGCCAATAAATGCAGCACCTAAATCATGAGTTACTCTTGTAGCACCTGGAAGCTCTGAACCGCTCAATTCAGTATAAGCAACTCCGTATTCAAGTGAAACTTCTGGAATTGCTGCTCCGTGATTTCCATCAAACAACCCATGTTTTGTAAGGTTAAAGTAGACTGTAACCTCAATTGCAGGTTCTTCTGTTGTTGTACTATCTCCAGTAGATGTCTCAGAAGTAACTGTTGATGTTGGCGTACTATCATCANGTGTATTACTTGGAATATCTCCTTTTTTACAGCNAACAAGAACTAAAGCAAGTAATGTAATAAATAATGTTCTTTTTTTCATGTATTTATCTCCTTAAATTATTTATTTATAAATAGCAATTCCATATGGTTCAAGTGTTTGATGCGGATTTGTTGGAGCAGTCCGATAAACAACAGTANCTGGAAGAGTGCCACTTAAGTTAACATTTGCATTTGAAAAATTACAGTAAATGCTAATAGATTGACCGTTATAGCTGTAGCGCCAAGCCATAACGTTACCGTTATCGCTAATACCTTGATATGTACCTTTTANGAAGAAATCTTTATATTGACTATTTCCTTTTAAGGCCATTATTGCACGCATTTTATTTAAAAATGAGAATTGTTCGTCTTCTTGAAGGCTAACGCTATGTAAATGATTTTTGTTGTAATCATCAAGGGGGACGCTATAACCACTAAATTTAAAGTTAGTTGTCATTTCTTGATCTTCTGCTCCTACTTCAACCCATTTCATTGGTTGACGGTAGAAGCGATCTTCATTCCAATCTTGTCCAATAGCATCAGCAGGTGCGTTTTCAGCATTATTTGGAGTAATATTTCCGCTCATGCCAATTTCATCTCCGTAATATACCCAGGTTAATCCAGGTTGAAGAATCATCGCACCATTATAAACAAGAGCACGTTTATTTTTTGTTTCTATGTTTGTATTAGTAATATGCGTATGATGCTCCGTCGTATTTGAACCAGTACCTGTAATTTCATTGTTTGCATGGTTAAGAGCACGCTCAACGTCATGGTTGCTTGTAAAGCCGCTAATGATGGCTTTGCCTTGACGTTTTGAGTTATATGTGTTGATTTTACTAGGAATAACACTAGTACCTTCGGTATTTGCGTTATTTTCTTTCGCATGGAATGTATTATTAACGAAATGATAATAACTTGGGAAATCAAGAAGTGCATCCATTCCTGCTAAATATGGNGCAATANGTTGATCNNAACCATCAAAGTTTTCACCAACTAAAAATGCATTAGGATAATTTGCTTTAATGCGTTTATTAAATTCTTTAAAGAAATTAATATTTTTTCCGCGGTCACTACTATAGTCGATACCTTTAACGCTATCATAATCTTCAACAACATCGTTACTATTAACAGCAACTTCATCTTTCATATAAATGTGTTTAACAGCATCAATTCTAAAGCCATCAACACCAAAACCTAACCAATATTTAGCAACATCAACCATAAAATCACGTGTTGTTTGATTATCATAGTTAAGTTCAGGCATTCCACTTGAAAACTTAGCATAGTAATAATAATTTGTCGTACCAAATCGATACCACGGTTCATCTAATTCAGTAGTTGAATATTTCCAGTGATATAAATCACGATATGAAACATCGTTACCGTGCATATCTTTTGTTGTTTTAACTTGTGCACTACGTGTAAACCATAAGTTATTTTTCGAAGTATGATTTACAACTAAATCCATAATGACTCGAATGTCACGTTTATGAGCTTCAAAAATTAAATTACGATAATCTGCAAGCGTGCCAAAACGGGCATCAATTTTGTAATAATCGATTGTATCGTAACCATGATAGGATTCACATTCTTGTATTGGCGTTAGCCAAATTGCATTGACATTTAAACTTTCAATNTAATCAAGTTTTGCGGTTATACCGTTAATATCACCTAGACCATCGCCATCGCTATCAGCAAAACTTGAAACTTGAATTTGATAGCCAACACCTGCATTATTTGCAAAGTCTGGACTAGTTTGTGCAACTGGATACGCTGAAGTTGAACTACTATCAACATTAGTTCTACTTTCTAATTGACCTGTATCATTTAAGAAAGGATCTTCTGCTTCTGCACCCTCATAAAAGAATGTATAAAGGAGCGAATTTCCTTCAGTACAAAAAATATGAATTGTTCCATCGGGTCTAGTTAAATTAGGAATATCGTTAACATATACGTTAGCACTAGCATCACTAACCCACATTCCTTCTGTTTTATTTTTACTTGCTTTTAAAACGAGTAAAAAGCCTATCTTTGTTGCACCCAATAATTCAGGGTGAGTTAAATCTACAGCAAAGATAACGCCAGATTGATCTTGCATAAAGTAGTCAATCGCATGGCCTTGAAGGTCTCGTGGAACTTTTTGCCAAACCCATAAATCCCATTCAGGATATGTGCTAGCGTCAGTTCTAAGATAATGAATATAAAGATGGTTTTGTCTCGTCCATGGAGCACCCGTAATACTTTCTTCATATTCTTCAGGGGTTAATAAATCGCCTTGGCTAGTTGTTTCCGTAGTATCATTGCTATCAGGTGTTGATTCGCTAGGTTTAACTTTGCCACAACCACTAAGCAACATTGCGAATGTTAAAAAACTTAGGATTGCTGTTAAAAAAGGTCTTATTGTCCTATTTTTCATATTGCACCTCGCTTTTACATTATATTACATTCTCAGTTTATTTAGAAATTACATTTATAAATAAAGGAGAAAAATACTAACAATTATTGTGATAAATAACTAACAATTTATCAAGTTTGGAATCACTATTATATAGAGTGATATTACTTCTATAATTTTTAAGAGGGTAACCAAGATAACTAAATAAGAATCTCTTTAATGTTTTTTCCCCATTTACTAAAGAAAAAAACTTTTCATCAAATAAAGCGGTTTTGTAACGTTTAGCCAAATTTTGCATTCTTTTCGTTTTCAAGAATTCGTCTATTTCTTTTCTATTAACTATTTCTTTCGGCAAACCAAAAGTAACTGCATATAGAGATGCATATAAAGCGGGTAAAAATTGATAACTATTATTGGTAGATAAAAACTCTAAACATTCATTAAATGTTTTTTTACTTAAGAGCAAATAAATAATTGTTTCTAAAACATCAATAACATAATTGTGTTTTCTAATCATTCTTTCATCAATTGACATTATATGCTTGCTAGGTTTTACAGTCGAAGACATGTCAAATAGTTGTCTTGACAATCTAACAAAATATAATTTTTCATTTATAAAATTATAATTTTCATATTGATGCATAACTCTAGATATTGCGTAATCAATAGCTTCTGAAACTTTTTTATGTGACAAAGGTTTCCCTAAATTTTGAGCTCTTTTTACTAAAAGAGAAACAATAATAGCAACATAAAGCGTGTTAGCAATTTTTACTCGTTTATTTAAATGAGTTAGACTTGTAATTTTATTAATTTCATCATAAGTGTTTGGATTTTCGAGAGCGAAAATACCACGTTTTGCATACAAAAAGAAAGAATAAAAGAGAAGATGAATAAAACCATCAGCACTATTTGCCATGTCACCTTTTTTACCAGTAACTTCTTTTGTTTTTAGATATTCTTCAAGGGCAGTTTTTGTTTCATTGCTTACAAATGAAGGATTATTTTTATAAATCTTAACTAATGAAGGTATTTCGTTAATAAACCCATCAACACTATCAATTTGAGTTAATGATTCTAGCCATTCTCGATAATAAGATCTTTCTAAATTAGAAAAAGAAAAAGCACCGAATAGAAAACACGCACTTACTTCAATAGGAATGTTAAGATTGTGTTTAAAAGGGTTCATATCTTCCTTTCTTTCGATGTGCTTAGTTCAATAGTTTTTTAGACTGTTCAAAAATGCTATTTATCTTCTTGTCCCAACTATTAACAAGTAAATAATCAGGAGCGTATTCAATTACTTCTGTATAATCTTCTTCATTAAAGTTTTCAATGATATATTTTCGTAAAACCGAAAAAATAAGAGGATTGGTTGTAGGGGTTTCTTTTTGTCCAAGGAAAAGATCTTTAATCTGTCTATTTGTTAAATTATATGGTTCGTCTTTTCCAAGTGCAGTTAATATAGCACTAATTTCTTCGTTTAACCCCTTTGATTTTACATCAGAATATTTAAGCGATACAAAATAGTAAGCATAAGCTTGTTCAAATTTTCCATCTAAATAAAGAGCATATCCAATAAATTGCATCGCAGTTGCAATATCACTTCCTTCGAAAGAAATCTTAAGCATCCAAGTTGCAATGCGTTTTAGTTCTGCAGAATCTTTTATATGGTAAAAATAACCACAGAGTCGTTGCAAAATCGCCGTTGAAATTGGATTCCATCTATTTGCTTTTGCGTAAGCTTCTATTGCTCCACGACTATCGCCAAACTCTGCAAGTTTATCACCAAAGGTCAAATAAATATGTGCATATGGATAAATCGCTTCATCAATTTCAGTTGGTACATTAGAAATTGATTCAAAAAGAACACGTTCAAAATATGTTGAAAAATCAAAAATCGCTGTATCAGTAACTTTAATTCGTGGATCACGTGATTCAACATACTCAATAATATATGAGAGTAAATCAAGACGACGAACAAGAGGAATTTCTTCAAGTAAATTTACAATATTTAAAATAAGTTTAATTAAAAGATGTTCATGTCGTTCAAATTCGGCCTTATCAACATCTTTTAACGAACTTGGAATATAAGCATAAGCAAATCGTAAATACGAAAGAAGTTCACTATTTTGATCATCAAAGTCAACGTTTTCTGCAAATTGAAAAACCTTTTCTCGATCTTCTGGTCGATTTCCTGTAAGAGATAGTTTAAGTGTATTAATTAAAGTTTCGCGTTCCATGGAACTATAGTATCACATTTAAGTAATAATTACTTAAAAAATACAATTTAATTATTTAACTTCACCAGGTTTCATAGAAGCTGGCAAGATATTTAGTAAACGTAAGTTTGGCATAAAGCGACAAAAAGCTTGTAAGTTAATCTTAATTCTCGCAGTTTTGGGACTTATAACTAATAGAGTACCTGCAAACCCACCACCATGAACTCTTACAGCCACTTTAGGGAATTGTCTTTTAATTCTATAATAAGTTTTTTGAAGTAATTTCCTATTATCACCATCATAAGTCATATTTTCTAAAAGAGTATTACTTGACTCTCCACTTTCAGAAATAATTCTTAAAATCTCTTGGTCATTACTTACTTTCAAATATTTAACTAACTCATCAACACGATTGTTTTCGTCAAAATAATGTAGAGCTCTATTAACTGCTCTTTGTGGCAATTTCAAGGTTAAATCTGCAAAATCGGCCTTAAACTGATTCTCATCAATCTCGCTTAAAAATTTCTTCCCATATTCATTTGATACCATTTCCATTTCATCCAAAATGGCTTTATAGTGATGAGTTAGTTTACTATGACTTTTGCCTGTATAAATAATAAAAAAGTCAAAATGGTCTAATAAGTTAGCTGACATAACTTCCTTTATAGGCATTTCTTTAGAAAAATCACAATTAACTAATTCACCATAACTAACAGTAATTTGATCTAACAAACCACAAGGTTTACCAAAATATTCAATTTCAGAATAACGAGAAGCTTTTGCTATTTCTAATTCATCAATTTTTTTATCGTTATACAGTTCGTTGAAAATAGTTGCAATTAAAACTTCGAATGCTGCACTGCTTGATAGTCCCATTCCAGCCGGAATGGTTGAAAAAGTAAAAGCATCAAAACCGCCATATTTATAACCGGATTTATTAAAATAAGCCGCAACTCCTCTTATTAAAGCAGCCGATTTACCTAATTCATCTTCTTTTTTCGTTAAATCATTTAAGTCAACATTGATAGGTTTGCGGTAATTATGACTAAAAATTTGAACTTGTTTATCATCTCTTAAACTAATCGCAGCAAAAATATAGCGGTTAATTGCAAAAGAAAGAGTTCTTCCTCCTTGGTGATCAGTATGATTACCAATAAATTCTACCCGACCAGGAGAAACAAAAAGATGAGATGGTTCACTTTTTAGATTATTTTTAAATCCAACTATTACTTTTCTAAAGTTTTGTTTTTCGTTCATAATAATTAATACTTAATATTTTTTAGCATCGCATTTAGTGCTTGTTGACTATCTTTATCGTTTTTAAATACAGCAGTGTTTAGTAAAATGTTGCGACAAACTTCGTTAACATATTTAGTAATTTCTTCATGGTAATTAACTTTTTCTACACTACTTTTCTTAACTTCTTCTAAATGTTTGATGAGTTGTTCATGAACATTTAAATCTTCGTTTTCTTTTATGAGAGTTTTTAATTCTTTTTTATTAGAAAAAGCATCCTCAATTAAAGTAAATTGGCGCTTAAGTCTAGCAGGCAAAATAAACATTCCCATCGCTTCAATTAGGCCAATACCTTCTTTTTTGATGTTGTGGTATTCAGGGTGTGCATGGAAAATGCCATCGGGATATTGTTCGTTCGTACTATTGTTTCTTAAAATAAGATACATCGTATACATGCTGCCTTGTTTTCTTACAATAGGCGTTACTGTATTATGACGAATATCACCTGTATATGCTTCGATATCTAGTTCTGGATTACTATAATTAATCCATTCTTCTGTAATTTTTGAAGCTGTTTCAATCATGCGTTTTTTATCTCTACTCTTTAACATAACAACGGTGTTATACCAATCAACAATAGATAATTCAACACGTTTATCGTGTCTAGATTTCACTAAATTACGGCGTTTAGCTTCAAAAAGCGGGAATGTAGCCGCTCCTCCTTGAAAATGTTCGTGACTTAAAATCGAACCACCGACAATTGGTAAATCACTGTTTGAGCCAACAAAGAAATGTGGAAATTGATCGACAAATGCGAGCAATCTTGAATAAGTACGAGGTGTAATAGTCATCGGTACGTGTTCTTCAAAAATAACAATGCAATGTTTATCGTAATATACATATGGAGAATATTGTACGAACCAATTTTCACCATCAAGTTTAAGTGGAATCACACGTAAGTTTTCGCGTGGTGGAATTTTATAAGATCCACCATAACCAACATTTTCAATACAAAGTGGACAACTTGGATATTCATCTACTTCGTCTTTTTTGATTAAACTTTGGGCAATTTCTTTATTATCTTTTTCTGGTTTAGCTAAATTTATTGTTATATCTAGATAATTACCGTCTTCAAAATCGGCCCTCCATTGAACATTTTGTTCGATTTTCGTTTTTTGTATGTAATTATTAGCGATACTTAAGTCATATAAATAATCAGTCGCAGCAACTTTGTTCTTTTTATAAAGCTTTTTAAATTTTTCAGTAACTGCACTTGGAATCGGAGTTAAATGTCCCATTATTTCAGTTACAAAACCTTCGATACGCCTATTCTCAATAAAAGGTTTATCTTTTAATTGTTCTCTTAATTCATTTAAAAGTGAATCAGGTGTTTTCATAGCCTTTATTTCACTAACATTAAGTGGTCCTTTATAAGGACGTTCTAATCGTAAATTAAATAAAAGGATGTTTCGTAAATAAAAAACATCTTCATCGGCAAGATCTAAACGATTTTGGGCATATATAATTAATTTTTCAACAATAATATCTAACATAATATTTACCTACTTTCTCAATAGTCCTTAATATTGTAAAACATTTTGCTTCTTTAATAAAGAAGTATCCATTCCCAGTTGAGTAATAATTTACTCAACAGCTTCAATATAATAATAGACACCGCCAAAATCACCAAGAATTTTAGTTTGTTCACTAACTCCTGTGCCACACCACTCATGATAGAGGGCAAGTTTACCATCACAAAGAAGTGTCCCATCTACTTCATAATTTTCAATAACTGGTAATTTTACAAGATCTTCTGCTGACTTTCTCTTATCTAAATAGCGAATGATTTGCCCGTCATATTTAATAAATGAAGGCAAAACAAACTTAAGCAATGCATCAAATCGTGATAGATTCGTATACTGTTTATTACTTGTTATTTTATAGCGTTTATTACTAAGCAGCGGTAATTGTGGCATTAAGAAGCTGCGCGGCATTACACTGCCAAAAAGATTGACGATTACAACAATTGAAGCCGTTTTTGCAGAGTTAACTATGCAAAATCCACGTTTATTGTAAAATGAATCAATTTGAAGTTCATGGTAATTACCACCTAAAATTAGTTCACGGTGGCGTTTATAGAATTCAATTTGTTCCTTTATTTCATTTGTTTCAAGTGGTGTTAATTTTGTAACATCTAACTCATATCCGAGCGTACCAAGTAAAGCCATTGAGAACCTAGTCGCAAGTGAAGATTCTCTTAGCGTTTGTTGATTTGGAGAATGGCTAACATGGGCACCAATTGTTGACAAAGGATAACCAAGTGCTAATGTTGATTGAATTCTTACTCTTTCAATAGCATCACTACAGTCACTTGCCCAAATTTGTGCAAAATAACAAAGCACTCCTAAATCAAAACGGTTACCGCCACTCGCACATCCTTCCCATAAAATATGAGGGTTCTTTTCAGTTAAAATTTTTAAAATTCTATAAAGGCCAAGCGTATAATCATAGAAATACGTTCCAGCATCTTTTAAACTACAACCAAAGTCACTAAGTGGTCGATTATAGTCCCATTTAACATAACCAATGTTTGCACTATCTAGAGTATGCTGAACATTATTAATAATGTAATCTTGTACTTCTTTTTTTGTTAAATCTAGGGCTAATTGGTGCCTACTTCTAGAAGGTTCAACATTATCAATTTGAATTGCCCAATGAGGCATAGCTCTAAATAAATCACTATCTTCACTTACCATTTCAGGTTCAAACCATAAGCCAAACATCATGCCTTTTTTATTTGCATAGTCAGCAAGACCATCAAGACCGTTCGGAAGCTTTTTTAAATTAACTTCATAATTTCCTAAACCACCCAAGTCATTATCCCGATTAGTAAACCAGCCATCATCAAGCACAAAAAGTTCAAAACCTAATTTAGAAGCCTTGTTTATCATTGCTTTAATTTTTCGTTCATTAAAATTAAAATATGTTCCTTCCCAGTTATTAATTATAACTGGTCGTACTTTTTTCTTATAATCTCCGCGAATAATGTGATTATTCACGAAATTGTGAAAATTTTGGGCAATACCATTTTGCCCCCTTTTAGTAAATGTCATTACAACCCATGGAGTCACAAATGGTTCTTTTCTTTCACTCATATCTGCACTAAACATTGTAGAATTAATTCCGCCATTAACTCGTAAACGATTATCTGGTGTTGTTTCAAAATTCATTTCAAATGGGCCGCTATATAATAGGTTAAAACCATAATATAGCCCGTGATCTAAATCACCTTCACCAACTTTTAATATTGTAAGTGGATTATGTCTATTACTTGAGGGACCAGCTTGTGTTTTAACACTAAAAACACCTGGCATTAATGTTTGTTTTGCTAAGTGAGCCTCACTAACCCATGCGCCATAAGTTGAAAAGAGTTGATATTTATGTTGCGGAAAATCAATATTAAAACTTAATGCTTTTTCAAGAATATATGGACCGTTTTCAACAACGACATTACGAGCGATAACATCACTTTCTACATAAATTAAGTAACGCAAATGAATTATGGCTCCACTGATTCTGTCTTTCATTATAATCGTAAGAGCACTATCAGGATTAGCTGGATATGGTAATGGCTCATTTTTTAAATTTGGCATTTCTATAGATACACTTTCAAAGACAAAATCACTAACGTGTCCATCTTTGCTCTTTAAAAGCAAGCTTGGACTACGAAAATCGCCTTTTCCAACTGTTCCTAACTCAAAACTAGCCCAATCAAGGCTATAAAAAGGATCTTTCTTTTCATCATAAGTAACAGTTGTACCTCGTGAAGTTGTTAGAGGTTTTCTAAAATTATCAATGTCACTTTTACTGATTTTGTCTTTAAAAGCGACTTTAGACCCAAAATAAAGATGTTCTATATGACCAAAATCATTTACATACATTAAATAAGAAGCGTTTTTTGTTTGGAGATGAAAAAAACGTTTAGTGATTGATTGTTTCATAATATTTACCTCTCTAGTGTAATTTTATCAAATTAATGCTTCATTTTCCATCATTCACTTAAGTGAAACATGCTATAATCTATGTGATGAAACAACATTTAAACTATGGCTGGTTATTTAAACTAGCAGATGACAATCAAAAATTTCAAGAAATCGATATCCCTCATACATTAGTTGAGACACCTTTTTCTTCATTCAGTGAAAAAATATATCAAAAAAAAGGTATTTATCGCCTTACTTTTGATAGCTCTAAAGAAAAAGATGAGTTAGAAACTCTAAAGTCAGTTCTACGCTTTGAAGGCGTTATGGTAAGTTGTGAAATTACGCTAAATGGTGCTTACCTAGGTAAATTCAATTATGGTTACCTACCTTTTGAAGTAGATATCACAGAGCATTTAAAAACTAAAGATAATACTCTAGAAGTAATAGTTGATGGAACTGAAGACCCAAATATGCCTCCTTGGGGCGGAGTAGTTGATTATCTTTCCTTTGCTGGTATATATCGAGAAGTAAGTATTCTTTATTATGATGAATTCGATTTAGTTGATTTACGCATCGTAGCAAAACATACTGGTGAAATTACTTTTGAACCAATATTAATTAATAAACAAAATGAACGATACAATATTTATTATGAAATAGTCGATCTAACGACAAATAAGACTGTAACAAGCATTGCTGGAAATAAAGGACATGTCGAAAATATTACGCCCTGGTCACCAGATAATCCACATCTATATAAAGTAATTGCCTGTATTGACAGCGAACGCTTCGCCTTAAGTAAACAATATGTTTTTGGTTTTAGAACAATTGAAGCAATAGGCGAACATTTATACTTAAACGGTGCAAAACTACGCTTAATTGGACTAAACCGCCATGAAACATACCCACACATTGGTGGTGCAGCGACAAAATATCTTCAATATGATGATGTTAAAATTCTTAAAGATTTAGGCGTTAATTTTGTTAGAATGTCACATTATCCGCAAAGTAAACATTTCCTTAATGCGTGTGACGAAATTGGTCTTTTAGTTATGGTAGAAACTCCAGGATGGCAACACATAAGTAAAAAGAAAGAATGGCGAGACAAACATTTAGATAATGTTGAGCGAATGATTAAACGCGATTTCAACCACCCATCCGTTATTATTTGGTCAACACGTATTAACGAAAGTCCTGACGATGATGAACTTTACATTGCAACTCAAAAACTAGCTAAATCTCTTGATCAAAGTCGTCCAACTTCAGGAACTCGTAATTTTGCAAAATCAAATGATTTAGAAGATATGTATTCTTATAACGATTTTTCTCATAATGGAACGAATAAAGGCGTTGATAAAAAAAGCAAAATTACGAAAACTAAAAAGCCATATTTTATTAGCGAATGTAACGGACATATGTTTTCTACAAAAGTTAGCGATAAACCGATTCATCAAGATTCACATATTCATCGTCACCTCCGAGTTCTAAATGACACATTAGAACATGATAATATCGTAGGTATATCACCTTGGTGTATGCACGATTACTATACTCACTACCAATTTGGTAGCGGAGATCATATATGCTACCACGGTATTTTAGATAGTTATCGCCTACCTAAACTTGCAAGTCACTTTTATAGAGTCCAAAAAGCTAGCGAATTAATTATTGAACCTGCATTTAGTTTTAATATTGGTGATATTGCAGAAGCTAAACTAACTCCATTTTATGTAGCTAGTAATGCCGCTTATCTAGAGCTTTATTTAGGCGAACACTTAATTCGTCGTTTCTATCCTGATACAAAGAATTTCCCTCATCTTCCACATCCTCCATTTAGAATCGACTATTTTATCCGCGAAAACTTTTTATATCGCTACCCAAAAATTAAAAAGCGAACAGCAAACAAGTTAGGGAAAATCTTTAATTATGGAGCGATTAATGGCCTAACAAATATTCCAAAGCGCTATTTAATTTATTTAGGCTTATGCATGAAGCGCTTTAAATTAAAATACGATGATTTAGTTGTCCTTTGGAACGAAAATATAGCTTCTTGGGGATCTGAAGCTAGTTACTACCGCTTTGTTGCTTACAACGAAAACGGCGAAAAAATCGGCGAACACACTTTAAGTGCCTCAAAAACATATGACTACGAATTTAATTTAGATAAAGATACTTTAGTTAACGATATAACCTATGACACAACAAAACTAACGATTGTAAAAGTCGATAACTCCAAAATGAGAGTTCCTTATGACTTTACTCCCTTAAAAGTTAATACTGAAGGACCACTTCGTGTAAGTGGCGGTTCACTTCATAGTCTTCACGCTGGCGCTATCACTCTTTATATTCACAGTTTATATAAGACTGGTAAAGGCATAGTTCGTGTAAATATCGATAATAAGGAGTATACTTTTACTATAAATGTTACAAAGAAAGGAGGAAAGTAATGGCAGAAAAACATCTTGCTCTACTAATTGATGCCGAAAATATATCGCCTGATTATATATCAATAATTTACGATGAAGCAAACAAATACGGTACATTATCATATAAACGGATATATGGCGATTGGAGTAGTACAGCCCTTAATAAATGGCGCAATCAATGTATTAAATACAATCTAGACCAACGGCAACAATACAGTGTAGTAAGCGGTAAATCAACAAGTGATTTTTCCCTCGTTATAGAAGCAATGGATATTCTATACCTTGGCAATGTCGATGGTTTTGTCATCGTTAGTAGCGACAGCGACTTTACACGCTTAGTTTCACGCCTTCGCGAAAACAATTTATTTGTTATCGGAATGGGTGAAAGTAAAACACCTGCTAGCCTCGTAAATTCAGTTGAAGTTTTTGTCTACCTAGACAAAATTAAGAAAATGCGTGACAAAACAAAGAAACTTAAAACAAAATCAAGTAAAAATGATGATGACAGCATCATTCCACTTGATGACCTAATCGATGTTCTTACAAATATAATTGCAGAAAATGCTCTTGATGATGATGGCTGGGCCTATTGGAGTAATACCAACAATACGCTTGTTCGTAAATATCCAGGCTTTGACCCCCGTAACTACGGCTTTAAAGGTAAGGCCCTTCAGTTCTTCTTAAAGAATGGCTTTGAGAAGCGAAATGAAGGTCTTGACGTCTTTATTCGCCCAATTAACCGCGAATAAAGAGGCAAAAAAATGACAAAAACACCAGCGTTTTGCTGGTGTTTTTTTGTTTTCGTTTACCTTTAAACGATTTTTACTTCTTCTTTGTTTTGTGTTTCTAAAGTCGCTACAAGAGCATCTAGATCATTATGCATGCCGACATTGCCAGCATCAATATCATCACAAAGTTTCTTATAAACTTTTTCATCAATCTTATATTTTTTTCTAATTAAAATATATGAAGCGATAAATAAAATTACAGGAATAACAGTCATTCCAACAAGTAGTGAAATTAAAACGCCAGGTAGGTTAGTTGCTCCATCGATTGCAGACTGGGCTAGTGCAACAGTTTGCTCCTGCGTTAGTCCTTGAAGTTCTTTATCAATTTCTACTTGACTAATTTGATTTGTAATCGCATAAATCCCACCTGCTAAAAGAATGACATAGACAAAAAGCGTTTGAAAACTACTACTAATTTTTGCAGCAAAGGGTCGTGCACTAAAGATAATACTTTCTTTTCTTTCACCCGTTTTCCATTCATTATATTCAATGGTGTTAGTCGCCATAACAAGTAGCGCCATATAAAATAGACCTTGCGCAGCAAAAACTAGAACACCAATCACGCACATCACCCAAATATTAGGTGCCTCAGTTACGCCTAAAGCATGAAGTAGACCATAAACAAAGATTGAAGCATAGCCTACCATCATTGTAATAAATGTCGCACTCAAAATTTGAGAACGCGTCATTTTTTTTGCAAAAAGCGGGTATGTTGCCTGTGCTACGATTGTTCCAAGCGCATAGGCAACTGTAAAATAAAACATTTTTAGTCCGCCCTCACCATATCCATAGGCAAAATAAAAATAGTTTAGGCCAAAGGCATTAAGAAGTGCACTACCTAAGTAATAGAGAACAATAATAATCATCATCCACCAAAGTTGTTTATTTTTCCAAACAACAACAAACATTTCTTTTAGAGTGATTTTTTCTTCTCGTTCAACTTCTGTTCGCTCTTTTTCTTTACAAGTAAAGACAAGTAAGAGCTGACAAAGTAAAAATACCGCTGCTACAACAATCCCGATCCAGCGGAAATTTGCAATTGCATTGCCTGGGAAAATCATTGGAACTAAACCACCTACGGTAAAAGCACCAATACTAGCAGCAACTGCAACCATCGTTGTAAGTTGGTTTCTTGTTTTTTCTTCTTTTGACAAAGAAGGTAGCATACTCCAATAGGCAATATCATTGAAGGTAAAAGTAATCTCCCAAAGAAGATAGAAAACGGCAAATAAGGCAACAAACCACCAGCCCGTAGCCCGTACACTAAACATAAGAGCAAGAACGATTGAGTTAGTTACCGCTCCTATTAAAATCCAGGGTTTATATTTACCCATCTTCCAATGAGTATTCTCAATTAGCATTCCTATCATTGGATCATTAACGCCATCCCAAATCCTAAAGATAAACATAATCGCAATAATAACTGCCATTTTCGACTCATATCCCCCTTCTCCTCCAAGAGTAAACTGGACATAGGTCATTAAAAAAAGTGCCACTAAAGTATAAGAGGCATCTCGACCTATACCAGTAAAGGGATAAACAATCTTAGTTAAAAGCGGTACTTTATCGCCTTTAAAAGTTTTAAAAAGGTTCATAACATTATTTTCCTTTGCTATTTTATACAAACTCATTTTAACCTAATAGTTAGAATAAAGTCAAAGGGAACAAAAAAAGCCAATAAATTGGCTTTTTTTGCTAATCGTTTTTATATCTTTTAATCTTCAACAGGCTCAATTGCGTTTTCTAGCATAATGCCAATGATTGTTGAATAAACTGCAACTCCGACAACAGTTAAACTAAAAAGAGCAAGAAATACATANTCAAATGCAACTTTTTCTGGCGTTGCATCTGCGCCTAAATCAAGAACATTAATCATTTGAAAGACTAGTAATACTACGCTAATTACAAGAGCAGCTAGTAAGAGTCTTTGATATAGGTTCTTTCTTGTTTGTTGAAGAAGGGCAAGTAAACTTACAATCATCGTAATAACAAAGAATATAAAGGCTGCGCCAATTCTAACGTTTTCTGGTAGGGCAAATCGGAAAATAATGCCAAGAAGTAAAAGGAAAACCGAAAGGGCAGGAACCCAAACGTTCTTTAAAATAACTTTTGCTTGTTCACTAAGCTTAATTTTGAATTTTTCACTCATTTTAATTACCTCGTTATTATTTTAACATAAAATACTTAGTATTTTCTTATTATTTAGCGTCTTTATTGTCTAGACGAGAATCACTTTTAATAATCCCATCAATTAAGTATGAAGGTACTTCTTGATATGAATCAAATTCTCGGTCAAAAGTAGCACTTCCTTGACTTAAAACGCGAAGCGTTGAAGCATATTCAAGTGTTTCTGCTTCAGGAACTAAAGCAACGATTTCTTGCATGTGATTAGCTTTTTCATCAATGCTTTGAATACGAGCACGACGTTGGTTAAGATCATTCATGATATTACCAGTAAATTCATTATGAGCATAAATTGTTAACTTCATGACTGGTTCTAGAAGTGTTGGTTTACATTTCATATAAGCTTCGCGATAAGCAAGAATTGCTGCCATTCTAAAAGCTTGTTCGTTACTATCAACCGAATGATATTTTCCGTCTGTTAAGACTGCTTTCATCCCTACTACAGGGAAGCCTGCAAGTTGACCTTGTTGAACTGATTCTCTAAAGCCTTTTTCAACAGCAGGGAAATAGTTTTTGGGGACTGCGCCACCGAAAACTTCTTCAGCAAAAACGTTTTCATCACTGCCACTTGGTTCAAAGCGCATTTCAACAACACCATAGAAGCCGCTTCCACCACTTTGCTTAATATAGCGACCTGGAGCAGTCGTTGTACCTTTAATTGTTTCGCGATATGCAATTTTAGGTGCAAAGGTATCAACATCAATTGAGAATATATTGTTAATCTTTTCTAGAATAAAAGCTAGGTGTGAATCACTTAAGCCACCTATTAGAAGCTGTTTTGTTTCAACATTACGAGTGACATCAAGGACTGGATCTTCTGCTTTTAGTTTAGTAAGAGAACTAAAGAGTTTTTCTTCGTCTCGTGGGTTTTTAGGTTTAAGAGCCTTATAGTAAACAGGAGTTGGAAGTTTAGCAGGCGCATAAATAGTAACTTGCTTAACATCACAAAGCGTATCACCAGTATAGACATCGTCTAATTTTGTAATTGCAACGATTTGACCTGCAAATGCTTCGGTAATACTATCCATTCTTTCACCAAAAAGTGAAAACATTTGGCCAACGCGTTGTTTACTTTGTGAGCTTGGAACATAAATATCATCACCAACTCGAAGTGTACCGCTACAAACTTTTATGACATTAATAACGCCTTTATATTGGTCAAACATTGTTTTAAAAACATAAGCACTAAATGGTTCATTAGGATCAGTCTTTCTTGTTACTTCCTTACCAGCTTCATCTTTTCCTTTGTATGGTTTTAAGGTTGTTGGATCAGGAATGTAGTTAATAAGCATTTCTAAAAGAGTTTCAACTGCAATATCGTTTTTAATAGAGCCAACTAAAATTGGTTTAAGTTCACCGCTAATAATTGCAGTATTAAGTCCCTTGCGGATTTCATCTTTAGTTAATGGGGTTCCTTCAAAGAACTTTTCAAGCAGTTCATCACTTGTAAGAGCGACTTTTTCTGATAATACATTATTTAATTCAGTAACTTTATCCATTTTGTCATCATGAACTTCAGCTTCAACCATTTTATTTTTTTCAAATTTGAGGGCTTTTAAGTTAATAACATTAATAAAGCCATCAAATCCTTCAACTTTTCCAAGTGGATATACAAATGGTACGGCTTCTGGGCCAAGTTCGGTGCTAATTTCATCTAAAAGGGCATTAAAGTTTATGTCTTCTTTATCCATTTTATTTAGATAAATTAGCGTAGGAACTCCGTGTTCTTTAAGAAGATTATAGTGTTTTACAGTTCCTACTTCGATGCCTCGTTGGGCATCGATGACTAAAACTGCGCCTTTAATCATATCTAGAACACTAATAATATCGCTAACAAAGTTATCGTTACCTGGAGCATCTAAAAATGTTAGTTGATGTCCTTTATATTCAGTGGTTAGAACTGATAAGCTACATGAACTTAAGCGATTTTTTTCTTCGTTAGTATAGTCACTAACAGTGTTTTTTCTTTCAATCGACCCTTTAGGAGTTTTGTTAATAAAACTAACTAAACTTTCGACTAAACTTGTTTTTCCACTTCCTTGGTGGCCAAGGAAGAGAATGTTTCTTGTTTTTTTAACTTTTTCAATTGACATATTTTTATTCTCTTTCTATTTCATTTTTTCTTAATCAATTTTATCTAAGGCTTCAATGGCTTTAGCATATACAACCATTGGATCACAGCCTGTAACATCAATATAAACGCGAGGCATAACTTCTTCCTCGTTTCGCCACTTATAAACATAGCGTTCAAACTCATCAATAGTTCTAAGTGCTCTAGTTAGGTGGACTGGGTGACGGTGTTGCCTTTCTCTTTCAAGAAAGCGCTCATAGAGCGTTTCAATATCGCCTGTGAGATATAATAAAACGACATCTTGCTTATAAAAAGCGCAGTCGCGTTTTATTTGTTTAAGTTCTTCTTTATGAAAATTTGCTTCTAAGATGACATTGCCTCCGACACGACAATTTCTTGAGTTAATATGAATTAATAAATCAAGAGCAGACTTAGATAAGTTTTTATTTTCATCAATTTCTTCAAAAGGGATTATGTCACCAAGGATTTCTTTAAAACGTTCTTTATTAAAATGGGGAATTTTAAAATGAGTGGAAAGACGTTTCGCTAATAGTGATTTTCCTGAGGCTAAATCCCCTGCGATAATAATCGTTCGTCCCATATTATCTCCTTCTATTACCTATTTATAGGTGTTCCTATATATTCTACTTATTTTAGGTGCAAAAATAAAGTGTTCTAGCAAAAAAACATTGTTTTTTTATAAAATTTCTTTATTTTAACCTAAGTTCTAAAAGAACTTCTTTTAATTCTTTGCTAATTCGATACGATTCTCTTGCTTTTTGGATTGCTTTATTTTGAATCCACGGATCAAGTTTTTTCTCTTTTAGTAGGGNAAATGTTTTATCTTTATCACTTACTAAAAGAATAGAAAGTGCCCACGCTACTCCCATCTTAGCGTAGTAACCATTAAACTCGGTGTTAACTAAGTAAGTAAAATACTCATCAAGATGATCAGGAGCTAAGTAAATTGCATACATTAGAACGACATAGCGCTGTATAAATTCTTCTTTTCTATCTTTAAAAGACAAAAGAAAAGCTAGTGTTTCTTCTTTATGCTTTTTTGCTTCTTTATTATCGCTAATGCAAGTATCACAAATTGCCCAATCACGAATTGTAGGTAAGAAATCCCTTAAACAATCAAGCCTTTTTGAATAAGGCTTAATTTTATTAATTAAAATAGCTTTCATTTTTTCGGTTTCGTGATAGCTAAATTTAGAAATTGAAAGTAAGCTTTTTCTTTCACTTTCACTTAGGGAATTGACGATTTTTCTAAGCCACTTTATTTCAACACCAAGTACCTTTAAATCACCTTTGATTAATGAGGCATTGAATTTAGCTCTTTTTTGGTTTTTAAAGGGTGATAATTTTAGTAAAAATTCTCGTTCTAAANTATAACATGTGTTATGTTTCATTTTTTTATCCTTGAAAAAAGTACCATACAATCACATTCTAAAAAATAATAAAAGTTTTTTCAAGATATTATTGACACATATATTTATATATGGTATTGCATCTTAATATGTTCTTGAAATTATGTTAACGAAAACATACTAATCAAAATACATATAAATAAACTAGGAAAACATAAGATGAAATTGACAAAAAAGGAAAGAATTTAGTTAAATTAACCGCTGCTGCATTACTAGCTGTTTTCGGTCTTACTTTTTTTGCTACTATTGCTAGACCGAAATCAACGAATAATATTGTTAAAGATACATATCGCTTTGCTGATATTATTACTTCTAAAAATGATCTAGTAAGTGGTGATGAAGTGTTTTTTGTTAACCAAACTCTTGATGATACCCTAACCACTGATAAACCACTTGATAAAAAAGGTTTACCAATAGTTGTTGACTACACTACTCTTACTTATCCTATTAATAGTGTTCAAACATACACCGTTATTAAACATAGTGAAGGTACATTCTCATTTATGGATGAAAATAACGACTTCCTTTCAGTTAATTTAAATACTAAAGAAATTACTACAGAAACCTTCCAAACAGAAACTAGTACTTGGAATGTTTCAATTGATAAGCAAAATCTTGCAACCCTTTCAACTGTTAATCCAGAGTTAAATACTCACCATGTTAACTTTGAAAACCAAAATAAGCGTTTTGCCCTAGTTCCTTCAACCTACATTACAAATATTCACATTTACCGTGCTAATCCCTCAATTGCAACCTTATCTTTAACTAAATTACCCACGCGTACAACGTATCATTTAAATGAAACAATAAGTACTGCAGGAATGGTCGTTAAAGCTCATTTTAGCGATGGAACGGTAAATCCCAATTACACTAATTACACTGTAAGTGCGACAAGTTTTAACACCGTTGGTTTCCATACTGTTACCGTTACTTCTACTGACTTCCCAAGTGTTTCTACTTCTTTTGAAGTTGAAACCGTTGTAGCTAAAAATCAATGTTATAACGAAAGCCTAAATAACTTTGGCATTCGTCAAACAACTAAAAACTTTGGTGATGAAACTTATGCAAATTCACCTCATAGTGCTAAAAACATCGTCTCTGGTGGTAATGCCGGGAAAAACCATTGGTTGTTTAACGGGGCTGCTATAACGGGCGGGAAGTTCTATTTTGGTGCGCCAGTCGCATATAAAGATAAACTAAATGCTACCGGTGCTTTTAACGGCCTAAAACCATTCCAAAAAACAAACCATTACATTGGTATTATGACTATGCTTAACTTCCAATTCATGGAATCAAGCTGTATTGTTTTTAGGCTTGGTAATGTTAGTGCGACTTCACCAGTTTACGGTAATGTTGCCTATAGTACTGATGGGGGTATCACTTGGACTAAAGGTCTAAATAATGATGTTCTTATTACAAGTGGGACTTCCGTTCGCCATGTTACTCCAACTGCCGTTAGTGATGAGATTAGTTATTCGTTCTATTTTAATTCGCTTGAACCAGTAATCATGACTGATATTGTTATTACTTCTAACGGCAAACAAACTCAAAACTATAAATCAAACGAACCAGTAGGCGTTAAAATTACTGAACCAGTTGAATTATTTATTAACATTGGTCAATCAATGACTTTAAGCGCTGCAATTATGCCGCTTAACCATAACGAAGGTCGTGTTGTTGATGCACTTAGTTGGTCAACTACTAATGCAAGTATTGTTAGTTGTACCGCTACTGGTACGATTAACGGCGTTGCTCAAGGCACCGCTACAATTAGAGCAAAAATTACAAAACAACAACAATACTACGATGAAATTAATGTTCATGTTAATTATCAACCTACTAGTATTAGTGTTTCTAGTGATTCTGCTCATCCTATCTATCTTCCCTATGGAAGTGAATTTACATACCAAGGACTTATTGTCCAACGTACATATAGTAATGGCGTTAGTCTACCAGAAGTTACTAACGACATGACAATCTCAACAGTTGATACATCAGTTCTTGGACCTCATGTTGTCTTAATTACTGATAATAAAACCGGCTTAACAACTTCTTATACTGTCGTTGTTGGTCTAGAAAACGCTGATATCGTTGCAGAAGATATCCCTGATATCGCTCTTGCCTATGCGAATTTATTCCGCTCGATGACAAGTGCATGTTGTACAGACAACACAAATAGTGTTGACTGGGATACCCTTCGCACTGAGTATAGTTACTTACCTGCGGTTGTCCGCGATGAAATCTTTACAAGCACAGATCCAACCATTGCTGATATGCGTGCGCGATATATTATTATTCGTGCAAAACATGAAGTAGGTCACCAAACTCATGGCTTTACCGATTATCTCCTTAACGGACAAAATGCCCCATTAATGTCTGCTAATAACTTAACTTCCTTATAAAATATAAGTATTANTAAAGATGGTTCCTCTCTTGCTCCTGCCGCGATTACAATCTTAGGTGTTGGAGCAGTCGCAGCATACTTTGTCCTAAACAAAAAATACAAGCTAAAGAAAAAGTAATTATACATGATATTATTAAAAGAACGCTTGATTACAAGCGTTCTTTTCTTTTAAATATCATCTAAGTTAAGTGCTTTAAAGAACCGCTCAATATCATCAACAAAGATTAGTGTCTCCTTAGTATGAAAAAGCAGGCTATCAATTGGGGTCTTATTTACGACAATTAAACGTTTCCCTTTAAAGTGATATATAAAAGAGGCCGCTGGTTGAACAACTAGACTTGTTCCTCCTACAATTAGTGTATCAGCATGCGAAAGAGCATTAATTGCACCAATGATTGTTGCATTATCAAGTGGTTCTTCAAAAAGAACGACATCAGGTTTAAGATGGGCACCGCACTTCTTACATTTTCCTTTTGGTTCTTTTAGTGTCTCTTCTAGATTATGTAATGAATGACATTTAATACAATGACTACGATGAATCGTACCATGAAGTTCAAAAACATTTTTTGAACCTGCTAATTGATGTAGCCCATCAATATTTTGTGTAACAACTGCTTTAAGTTTCCCGCGTTTTTCAAGCTCAGCGAGTTTAAGGTGGCAGCTATTTGGTTTAGCATCAACATAAACCATATTCTTGTAATAAAATTCATCAAAAAGATCAGGATAAGAGTAAAAGAAAGAATTAGAAACTATTCTCTCTGCACTAAAGTGCGTACCGGTTTTTCTATGATAAATACCAGTAGCACTTCTAAAATCAGGAATACCGCTAGGAACGCTAACACCTGCTCCACCAAAAAACACGACATTTTTGGCTTCTTTTAGGTATTTTTCAAATGTTTTTATTTTTTCTTCAAATGTCATCATCTTTTCTTTTTCCTCATCTTTATTCTGCTTCTCTTTATTATATTTGTCAAATTAGAGGGAAAGAAAAAGGCTATAATCTTTGATTTGATTATCGCCTTAATTTATTTTTTTATTATGCCCAAATAGTAGGAACACCGCTTACATATCGCCAGTGAGTGCCGTCATAGTTTGGCGTTTCGCTATACCAATAAATTGGGCGATTGTCTNGATTAAAGGTTGNATTTGAAAACCAAGTTGAGGGCCATTCACTTGCTTCAGAGTAAATATGAAGGCTGATGCAGCCTTTAAAACAATTTATATACATTTTAGAGCAGGTTGTTGNAAGAAAAATTTGTTCTAATGAACTACAACCATTAAAAGCATAAGCGCCAAGTTCTCTAATTGAAGATAAGGAGCCAATACTAACTAATGATGAGCAACCATAAAAGGCATTTTGTTTTATATAACGAATTGAGCTTGTAAAACTAACTTCTTCTAGCTTATTACAATTTCTAAAAAACGCTATCGGTATTTCAGTAACATTACTTGGAATTGTAATATTTGCTAAAAAATTACATCCCATAAAAGCAGATTGCCCTATTTTTGTTATCGTACTTGGGAGTGTAATATTTTCTAATTGTCTGCATCTAGCAAAACAGCTCTCGGGTATCTCTCTAAGTGCACCTTCAATTATTACCGTTTTTAATGATTCACAATTATAAAAGCTAGCCTCTCCAATACTAACAATATGGGAAGGAAGGATGACACTAGTAGTTGAGCGTGAGGCAAAGGCCCATCTTCCAATTGCAACAACACTTGGATCAATTGTTGGAAAGTTAGAGGCTAAAACTAGAGTATTCGTTTTTTTATCAATAACGGCATTACAGTTATTGCGCGCATCAAAGTTAGGATTTTTTGATCACAAGTAATTGTGTATAAATTAACAAAATAGAAAGCACAACCTGAAAGATATCGAAGTCTCTTATTAATGTTTAGCTGCTCTACTTGGTAGGCGGAATAAAAAGCAAAATCATGAATTACTTTAAGATTATCAGGTAGTGTTATACTCGTTAATTCATAGGTATTTCCAAATGCATACTCATCAATAAAGACAAGGTTAGCATTAAAATTTATTGTATGTATTTTTGTACAATCATAANAAGCGTTTTTCTTAATCATTGTAATTGAACTTGGAAGATTAAGAACATTTACTCCCATGTTACGATTAAAAGCATCTTCTTCTATAACTTTAAGACTATTACTAATTGTTAATGACTTTACCATACAGTAACTAAAAGCACCTTTACCAATCTTGGTAACACTATCAGGTATAACAAGAGTGTCAGGAGCATCAACAAAGTAGAATGCATATTCTTCAATTTCTACTACTGAATCTGGAATTGTAATACCTAATGATAAATCTTTATTAGATAAAGCATATGGACCGATGATTTTTATACCCTCAGGAATATTGCCATTTAAACTAAAAATAAGCCGATCGCTACCTTTTTCAATTAAAGTATTATCATTTAGCGAATAATATATCANATTAGCTTCATTTACACTAATTGAAGTAAGATTATTTAAATAGCGTAGTCTCATAGGTTCAACATAGGTAACACTAGCAGGGATTACTATGGAGGTTATTTCACTCCAAAAAAACCCACTACTTAACACTATCTTTGTTGAAGGATGGATATTAATTGAGGTTATTGAATAATCAGTAANGCCAAATAATACTTGATAAGGATTAGTCTCTGTCCCAATATATTTTCCGTTTTCGTATTCGCTATAAACTGAGACTTTAATACCAAAATCGCCAATATGGGTTAAACTTTCAGGTAGAACTATTGCTTCTTTATTACTAATATCTAGTGCATAAGGACCAATTGATTGTAATTGATTGCCAAAATTATCTGTTTTTAAATAACAATATGCGAAAGCGTAATCATCTATACGATGTAAACTATTAGGGAATGTGACTTCCTGAAAAGTGCCGCTATAGTCAAAAGCATGGGTACCAATTGCATAAAGATTTTCACCAAATGTTAGACTTGTAATCGATTGTTCTACACAAGCATAAGCCGCGATTACTTTCGTTTCTTGATGAACGTTAAGTGCTTCATTTAAAAATGTAGAATCCAGAGCAATTAAAACTAAATGCGGATTTGTAGAATTACCTAGATAAAGCCCTTTATAATGTGTAGAAACTAAAACACTGGGTGAAAAATTAATAATCTCTCTTCCTACTTCTTCGATACTATTTGGAATCGAAATCGTTACTAAATTAGGACAATATGAAAAAACATTATCTTCAATTACAGTAACACCTTCAGGTAAGTTTATCGTTTCTAGACTTAAACAACCGACAAATGCGCTTTTGCCTATCCTTTTTAAGCCGTTACCAAAGTTAAGTGTTTCTAAGTTATCGCAATTATGAAAAGCTCGTTCACCAATACTTACAACACTATCTGGAATCGTAATTTCACGCACGGCCTTATTGTTAAAGAACGCTAGCCTTTCAATTGCAATAAGTGGAACATCATCAACTGCTTCTGGAATTACTACAATGTCTTCACTTCCATAATAGCCAACTAAAACTATCCCTTCTATGTTATCGGCATAAATAAAGTCTTCTACTTCAATAGCAGGCTCTTTTTCAATTGGAATATAGGTAGCCTTATAAGTAGCATCATCAGTTGCGGCAACTACTTCAGGAAACCACCCATTCCATGAATAAGTATAATTATCATCTTCTGGTCTAGTGGGAGTATCTCCATCATAAGTTGGTGTTACCCCATAAGGAACGTTATAGTCTGTTTCAAGTGGAGCATCATCATAATTTACCCACGAAATCGTAAATGTTTGTGCTTCGCTACTTGGAGGATCTTCGCTACTTGGAGGATCTTCGCTACTTGGCGGATCTATGCTACTTGGAGGCACTTCACTTGTTGGGTCCTCACTTGTTGTAATACTTGTTGGTTCTTCACTAGATTCACTCGGCGGTAAAGGCCTACAAGAGCATGATGTTACAAGAAGTAAAAGGATCGCAAAAAGAAAATTGTTTGCTTGTTTTTCATATTGTTTCCCCTATATGATTGTTTGATTTAATTTCCTATAATTTTAGTTTACTAAATTATATAGGGGTAAAAAAAGATTTTTTTACGCAAATATAACAATTTTTATTAATAAATTTTTGATACTAAAATGTATTATTAGTGACAATTAATTGTCACTAATAATATTTAATATTTAGATTTGAAACATATCAAGAACCATCATAATTACAAAGCCAAGCATAAATGACCATACACCATTATGATCATGACCTTCGCTATGCATATCAGGTATCATTTCTTCTGCTACTACATAAATCATACAGCCTGCTGCAAAAGCAAGAACCCAAGGCATTATGGCGCTAATTTGCATAGCTAATACTAATCCAATTAGACCTGCGACTGGTTCAATCGCACCAGTTAGCATCGCTAAAAAGAAAGCTTTAGTAGATGAGCCAGTCTCAGCTTTTAAAGGTAGCGCAATAATTGCCGTCTCAGGCATATTTTGAATTGCAATTCCAATTGCAAGAAGTAAACCTCCTAGCATTAAATTGCCGCCTCCACTAGCTAGAGCAACACCAAAAGCAATACCGACTGCTAAGCCTTCGGGGATGTTATGGATTGTAACTGCTAAAACGAGCTTAGCAGTTTTAGATAATCTTTTAGTAGGAATACCTTCCTCTTCTTTTCCTTTGGCGTGAATATGAGGAACTAATTTATCAATAAGCCAAAGAAAACCTGCGCCAAGAAGAACGGAGATGCCTACAATTAAAGGAAGGGGCAGTTTATATGTGCCTTCACTTTCTAAAGCAGGCAGTATTAGCGAGAAAAAGGAGGCACTAAACATCACACCTGCAGCAAATCCCGTTAATATCTTCGTTACTTTAGGAGAAAACTCTTTTTTTCGATAAAAGAAAACAACAGCAGAACCTAGGGTACTAGCAATAAATATAATCGATAAACCAATAAGAACATATAAGTAATCAGGCATATGTTTCTCCAATTCTATAAATGCATACTATATTAATTTGCTTTTAAAAGCAAAAGATTTACTTATAATAGTAATTACATTTAAAAAATTAACAAAAAGTAATTATTTCATTTAATTTAACATTTTATGTTATTATGAACGTGAGGTTAATATGGGTAGAGAAGAAAGAAAAGCTAAACTTAAAAAGTTTCGTCAGGACCGTAAACTATGGTATCGAAACCTAAAACGTGTCTTAAAACTTAAAATCAAAAGACCCCGCTTTGTTTTTTTTGGTAAACAACCAGAAACTAAAAGTGTTGTTTTATCTAATCACGTTGGAGCCTACGGCCCCTTAACACTTGAAATTTATGCTCAGTTCCCCTTAAGAATGTGGGGAACCCATCATATGAATACTTCCTTTAAAGAATTGTGGCGTTACCAAACTCAAATTTACTATCACCAAAAGAAAGGTTGGAATATTCATCTAGCACGCCTTTTTTGTTTACTTGCTAGTCCTCTAACTTATATGTTTTATAAAGGACTTCGTCTTATCTCAACCTATCAAGATCACCGTTTTAAAATAACCCTAAGAGAAAGTATGGAAGTCTTAAATAATAACGAAAATATCGTTATTTTCCCTGAAGATAGTAATCAAGGCTATCTTGATGAAATGACTCATTTTTATAATGGTTTTGTTATGCTTTGTGAAGTTTGTTTTAAAAGAAATATGGATTTAAGTATTTATACTTCTTATCTTAGACAAAAAGATAATGTTGTTCTTTTTAGTGCCCCTGTCCTCTATAGCGAACTAAAAGAAAAAGTTTCCTCAAGAGAGGAAATTGCAAACTATCTCTTAAATCAATGTAATGCTTTAGGTAAAGTAGATCTAAAGGAAATTACTGATGATCAATTTAGTTAATCTTTCTAATTATATTTGGGGAAAGGCCTCAACTCCTCGTGGGTTGAGGCCTTTCTTCTTTTATTTAGCTTTAAAGTTATAAATTGGTTTAATAATTTTAACTATATCAACAGTATCTTTAATGTGCTCAATAATCATATCAGTTGGTTTATAAACAATAGGTGCTTCATCAAGAGTATGTCTATTAACTGAGGTTGAATAAATACCCTCCATATCACGCTTAAAATCTTCTAGGTCTAGTGTTCTAAGCGCCTCTTTTCTTGACATTAGGCGCCCTGCTCCGTGAGGTGCACTTTTGTTAAATAGTTTATTTCCTTTTCCAACTCCAATAATACAGCCATCTCTCATATTAAGCGGAATAATAAGTTTTTCACCCTTATATGCTGAAATTGCACCTTTTCTTAGAATCATATCTTTTGTTGTAACTCGTTGATTTTCATCGATAAAAAACACACTAATTTTAGCGGCGTTGATTATTTCTTTAATTTGGTTTTCGCCTTTTCCAAAAAAACCAGTTTTTCTATTTAATCTATGTGCTTCATCAACAAATAAACAATCAAATTCATTTGTACTAGAATCAACAAAAACTCCTGAAGATTTAAACAAATTCTTAACGTATTGCCACTTATATTTCCCTCTTCTTAATTTTTCAAAATAAACATTTCTTGGTGCACTATTTTTTGTAACATATGAAGCATTTAAATGTCTAAAATTAACAAGAAGATTTATAGCAACGACACTCTTCCCAGTTCCAGGCCCACCTTCTACAATAATCGTGTGTTTTCCTGATAGATCAATATTCTTTTCTATGATTGATTTAATCGATGAATAAACAACTTTTTGCTCATCAATCATATAATATTCCTCATTACCCTCAAGCATTGAAACTAATGTATCTTGAAGAGCTTTTGAGGGTCTAATTTTACCATGATCTATCTGATATAGGATTTCCCCATCATCTGGTTTTTTGATATATTTTTTTATAAATTCTCGTAATTTTAAGGTGTCATGTTTTAAAAAGAGCGGAGAAATGCTAACAATATGATTATAAAAACTATTATCAATTTCACCCCTAAACTCTTCTTGATAATTATGCAGATAACTACAAGGATGAAGAACAATCTTTTCTAATTGTACATATTCGCTAAAATTTTCAATTGTTTTAGCATACGAATATGCTTGATATGATGGGTGTGTTACAAGACGCATATTTCCACCTACAAAAGTTTCAACTAAGTCTTCTTTTTCGGTTTTATATGCTTTTTTCCCATTGTTTTAGTTCAATTACAATAACTTTGCTTAAATCATTATCATCTTTACCGCTTATTAAAAAGTCTACTCTTTTAGAGGTAGTTGGTAATTTATATTCAATTGCGACTTTAGTATCCAAATGAAAATCAGGATGATCCCAAGCATTGTACTCAGATGGATTATTATGGTTTATACCGATCTTTTCAAGTTCTTCTTTGATTCTATCGGCGATAACCCTATTGTCCACATCCAAATTAAATTGTCTAATATTTCCTGAATAAACTATCATTTTTTGCTACCTAATTAATTATAACTCTATTTTTTCTATTTTCTAAAAATTAAAAGTAACACACGGCCTAACACTATGACTTTGGCTATCAATTGGATAGGCACTTAAATATCCACCTGAATTAACATTCATCACTGCATAACTATATTTACTGCTTGGTGATCTAGTCCAGTAAGTCCCGTTATTTAGGGAGTCACTATCAACGTTATTTACGTATGAGCCAGTCGCTCTAGCAAAGTCAGTTGTCTTACATACTCTAGTAGAAGACAGTGC
>JGI24707J26582_10000059_pt1 | contig 65557 bp, 58 predicted proteins | sample BioPla1DNA1_FD_26582 | JGI IMG/M metagenome (IMG submission 26582)
TTTACATCAATTATTAATTCATTAGGTGGTGGGATTGGTTTTCTATTAGCAATGTTCATGTTCTCGGGTCTAAGAAGTAAAATTGATGAAGCAGATATTCCAGAATTTTTTGAGGGATTACCAATAACACTTTTGGCAGCAGGCTTAACAGCATTGTCCTTTCAAGGTTTTGTAGGTGTTGCAGAAAATCTATTTAAATAAGAGAAAATAATTTTTAATAGAATCAAAAAGATGGAGGATTCTATGCAAAATATTTTATTAGCTGCTACATTAATTGGCGGAGCAGGATTAATCATAGGTATCATTTTGGTTGTCTTTTCCAAAATAATGGCTGTGCCTGTTAATCAAGCAGAACAAGATATAAGAGAACTATTGCCCGGTGCTAATTGTGGAGCTTGTGGTTATACTTCATGTGATGGCTATGCTAGTGTTTTGGCATCAGGTGAAGAATCAAGCGTAGCTTTATGTAAGCCTGGTGGTAACTCAACTGTAGAAAAACTGGCAAATTATCTAGGCACTGATGCAACAGAAATTACTGCTACAACAGCAGTTGTGATGTGTCAAGGAGATAATTCAAAAACAAACAAAAGAGCTAATTACCAAGGTGTAAAAACTTGCAACATGGCTAATCTAGTTGCTGGAGGTGATGGAGTCTGCAGTTTTGGTTGTTTAGGCTATGGAGATTGTTTTGAAGTTTGTCAATATGATGCAATTACAATCGAAGACGGCTTAGCAAAAATCGATCCCTATAAATGTACTTCTTGTATGATGTGCATTGAGATTTGTCCTAAAGGCATCATTGAATTATTACCACAACATAAAGCAAGTTCATTGGTACTCTGTCATAATGAAGATCCTATCAAGATTGCAAATAAAGCCTGTAAAGTATCTTGTATCTCATGCAGGCAATGTGTGCGTGCTTGTCCAGAAGATTGTATCGAAATAAAAGATAATAGAGCGATTATTGATTATGAACTTTGTACCAATTGTGGTGAATGTCAAAAAGTTTGTCCACATGACTGTATTTTATCACTTTACCCATTAGTAGAAAGTTCTGTATAAAAAAGTCAAACTAGTTTTACGCAAGGATTGTTATGGAAAACAATAAAAAACGTCCCGCTTTGGGCAAAAAGCGGGATATTATTATCTTAGGAATCGTGGTCATTTTATTGGCTAGCTGGATGCTTTGGTCATTTTTGCTTAAGCCACGTTTTTCTTCACCAGATGAGCAGGTCTATGCTTGGATTTTTCACGAAAATGAACTTTTGCATAAAGTCGCTTTAGATGGAGAAATACATACATTTAATCTAGAATTAGAGCATGATCAAGAGATTCACAAGTTGCAAATTGAAACATATAGTGATTATACAATTGCAGTTGTAAAATCTAATTGTCCTGATAAAATTTGTGTTAATACCGGTAAAGTTTCAATCATGGGTCAGAGTATAGCCTGTTTGCCAAATCATGTGATAATAAAAATAGGCAGTCAAGATAATCCCATTGGAGAAGGAGGAATTGACGGTTGAGTCAAGAAAAATTTGACAATAAAGATAATGTAAAGGAAAAACACAGCAGTTTTAATACTTCCTCCAGAACTGCATCGCTAGTTGTAAGGGCTTTGTTACTGGGACTTGCTTTTATCTTATCTGCTGTAGATCATAGCTTACCCAGTGTATTTCCAGGTGTTCCCCAAATGTCACTTGGTCTTGCTAATATTGTTGTCTTGTTTTGTTTGATTTTTCTTTCTTGGAAGGACGCTCTTTTTATAACTATCGCAAAAAGCTTTTCTGTTATTTTTTTACGTGGACCTATTTCCTTTTATTTGAGTTTAAGTGGTGGCCTCTTAGCACTTTTTATTCAAGCAATCATTTGGCAAATAACAAAAAAAGAAAGTTCTTTAATTTTAGTATCAGCTTTTGGGGGTTTAAGTCATAATATTGGCCAAATTCTTGCTTATTCAGTTTATGCAAAAGTAAATGTCTCTATTTTGATTGCACCGTTATCGATTTTAGGTATAATTTCTGGTGTACTAACAGCTATTGTCTTACGAGCATTGTATCCACATTTCGTTAATTGGCTGGAGCATGATAATAAATTAAAAGGCGGCAAAAACAAATGAAACATTACAAACACTTGATTTCATTATTTCTGATTCTTATTTTAATTGCTACTTCCTGTCAATCAGGTGCTAGTAATGATCCAGATACGAATCAATCTCAAACAACTCAGAGTGTTGAAACCGTAATACATTCAGAACTGGACCCTGATATTCAAGAGCAAATATTTTTAACTCAAGACCAACCAATGCCAAGTGACGAAGATTTACCAAGGATTGAGTATGGTGAAAATCTGGAAGCATATGAAGTAACTTGGTATGAATATTTTGATACAGTCAGTACGGTAATGGCTTTTGTAAATGATCAAGCTGAATTTGAAAGTTTAGTTAATTATCTTGAACAGAGATTAGCAAAATGGCATCAAATTTTAAATAATTTTGAGGCTTATGAAAATATTACCAATATCTACAATTTGAATGAGACAAATGGTGAATGGGTAAAACTTGATTCTGAATTAATAGAACTGTTGATTTTTAGCAAAGACATGTATGAAAAAACAAATGGGCAAGTGAATATTGCCATCGGTGCAGTAACAGATCTTTGGCATCTTGAGCGTGAAAAAGCTATAGAGAATTCCGATTTCCAAGGAGAACTACCTGATCAAGACAAATTGGAAGAATTGGGAAAACACGCAGAGATTGAGAATCTAGAAATTGATAAAGAGCAACAAAGGGCTCGAATTACTAATCCAAATACTAAAATCGACCTAGGAGCAGTTGCTAAAGGTTATGTTAGTCAAGTCCTAAAAGAAGAATTAATCAAAAAAGGCTATTCACATGTTCTGATGAACTTTGGAGGTAATATCGTTACCATTGGTGAAAAACCAGATGGAGAAGCATGGCGTTTAGGAATTCGCCAAATAAATATAGATTCCACCGAAAATGAAATACAATTTGCAGAAATTTTAGAAATTAATAATCTTTCTTTGATCACATCAGGCGATTATGAACGCTATTATAATGTAGGTGAGAATAGTTACCATCATATACTGGATCCAGAAACATTATTTCCATCTACTTTATACACACAAGTGAGTATTGTTTCAGAAAATGCTGCTTGGGGGGATACTTTGAGCACAGCTCTTTTTAATGTCAGCATTGAAGAAGGCGAAGAAATACTAAAAAACTTTCCCAATACATCTGCATATTGGATTACTAAAGACAATCAAAATATCAAGAGTAGTAACTTTGATAGCCTCCTTAACTAATAATTGTGAAGATAGCAATAAAGCTAAATTTATTCTTTTATAGAAATAATTTCCTCGATACGATTTTGCTAGACTAAGATTACATTATTAAGAAAGCAATATTATCAAGGAGGTTTACATGAATTTTATAAGTACTTTAAAAGGATCATATTCAGAACCATATTATCCAGAGGGTTGGGATTTTGAAAAAATTGATGCTTGTATTGGTTCCGGTGCCAAAGAAGCAGCAGCAAGACAAGATTTTTGGCATCCAGATTTTAAACCTGAAGCATGTCATTCACTTGATGACTTTAATGTATTAATGGGTCATGAAATAGCTTTAGAAATCAAAAAAACATATGAGAAAAAGCAAAAATTAGCTTTGATTTTACCCGTAGGTCCTATGGGCATGTATCGCTGGGTAGCTTTTTTCATCGAAAAATGGAATCTAAATTGTGATCATGTCTACACTTTTAACATGGATGAATGGAGTGATCATGAAGGAAATACTTTAGATGGTAGTCAAAATGGCTCATTTCAATATGCTATGGAAAATGGCTTTTTTAATCTCCTTGGTGATAGAACGGTACCAGTAAATCAAAGAAACTTCGCAACTAAAGAAGTCTTACCTACCTATTCCGAAAAAATTGCTGCCATAAAAGCAGAGGGTGGCAAATTAGTTACTGTGTTTGGGATTGGACGCACTTTCCACATTGCTTTTTGGGAACCACAGTTTGCAGCTGATTATGAAACAGAAGCAGATTGGCTCCAAGCAGAATATCGAATAGCAGCCCAGTTACACCCGCTTACAATTGAGCAAAATGCTATTACTAGTTACAAATCCAGATATACGCTGATTCCTGTGACTGCAAACACAGTTGGACCTGGTCTCTTTTTCCAATCCGATCGCATGATAGGTGGTTGTGATGGTGTTTTAGGTCGTGGTATGCAGTGGCAAGGGCTTTCCTTGTGGGTAACTTTGCGTCATGGTCCATCTCCTTGGATTACATCAAGTTATATTCCCACAAAGCCAGGCGTTCTCTACTATCTCGATGAGCTGACAGGACCACTTGAGCCAGAAAGCAACTAAAATACTTTTACAGTAAGACATAGATTAAGCAGAAAAAATAAAATTGAGTTATTGGAACTTTTCACAATAACTCAATTTTAAATAGAGAAGAAAAATGAATTGATTGATTTGTTTTAAGGTAATAAATGTTTTGTCGAATGTCTCTGATAGACATCATGGGGACGGAAACCTTCAGCATAATCAACACCACACTGAAAGCCTCGATATTTTGAACAGGTTCTAACCATATCTATAAAATCTATATTATCATGCTCTGCCATCCATTTGACTTGGGTTTGATGTTTTGCCAGAGCCTCCAATTTTAGCTCAATTTGATTACTGATATTAACATAATGAGTAGGATTAAAATCAACACCTGCTAATGTATCCATGTAGAATGTAGGAATAAAGCTTTGGTACATTTGATACTTAGTTTTTCGATGTGGTAAGCCTGATAAAAAAGCGGCCTTGGATACTAATTTGCTGACTTCAATATGATCTGGATGATAATCTTGATCATTGTGCGTTATTAATAAATCTGGTCTAACGAGACAGATAATATCTGCCAGTTCATTTAAGATTTTTTCATCATAATAATTTGCGTACATATCTGGTGCATCAAGATGAAAGACCTCTTTTACACCTATGGTTTTACCTGCTTTTGTGGCTTCATCAGCTCTAATTTTTGCTAATTCTTCAGGTGAGATAAGTGGATGTCCTTGATCACCATTTGAGACATGGCATGCATAAACATCTGCACCTTGTTCAATGTACTTACGCAAAGTACCAAAGCAACAAATTTCTAGATCATCTGGATGACAGCCAATTGCTAATACACGCATAACAACCTCCCTTACAACAGTAGGAAACATTTAATCATATCTTTATTTTAGAGAAAAAGACTTTAGTTTTGATGTTTATTCATTAGCTAGATTGCTGTTCCGATAGTCTGAAGGTGACATCTCTACCCGTTTTTTAAAAATTTGTGAAAAGTAAGAAGATGAATGAAAACCAGAAAAAGTAGCTATTTCACCTATGGTGTGGTCCGAATGTTTGAGCAAAGATTTTGCATGATCAATCCGTAAATTAAGTAAATAGTCAATTGGTGTGATGTCAAATAGCTTTTTAAATTCATTAGAGAAATGAAATTTGCTCATATAAACCATCATAGATAATTTTTCTAATGAAAGATCTTCTGTAAAATTATTTTCCATATATGATTTTATGTAGTATAAATGTTTATTTTTTTGAGGATTTTTTGCAATGAGTGTATCAGGCGCAATATATTGGAAAATATAGTAGAGAAAAATACGCAAATAATGATGTAAGATCCGCAAAGAATAGGGAAGATTAAGTTGTGATTCTTCTAACATATAGTTAATAACCTGACGAAACTTACCTGAGGTCTTACTAGCATTAAAAATCAAAACATATTGATCATGGAAAGATAATGGTGTTTTGTTAATAAAATGCATATTAGTTTTATTAATGGAAAAATTTGAAATGCCTAGTACAACATAAGTAAAGTTTTCGCCTTCAATTAAACGTTCTGTATGTTGTAGATCAGAATTGATGATAATAATGTCATTCTTCTCGACAATAATTGTTTTTTCCTCGGTAACAAACTCGCCCTTACCATCCACAACATAAAAAATTTCGACAAAGGGATGAGAATGAAAAACAGAAAACCATTCATCATCCTGATCGTATGATCTAATGTACAATAATTCTGGATCATTAGCCGTACTAGTGGCGAACAAATCTTCGTTAATAAGATCACTTTTTTGTTCAGTGAGATTTGACATGTCTATATCTCGATTCATTATTTTGAAAAATTTTAATAAAACATATACAGAACATAGCAAGATTATACAAATATAGCCTAGTTTAGTCAATTTAAAACAGCAAGATAGCTAAAACAAATTATTTTTTCCTGATTATTATGATTATGTAAAATGTTAAACTAGGCATACCCAAATTTTAAGTTAATTATTCACTAAAGTATAAAATCTTAAATATTTGGTGACAGAAAAATTTTCAAGTGAGTGCTTGAAATGGAGAAAGAAAGGAAAAAGTATGAAAAATTGGAAAAAATTGATTTCTTTAATCCTTGTTTTGGTTCTAGCATTTAGTTTAGTAGCGTGTGGTGGTAGCGATGAACCAGAAACAGCTGATGAACCTGCAGCCGAAGAACCAGCAGAAGAACCAGCTGCTGATGAAGCTGATGAAGAGGAAGCTGACACAGACGAAGAAGCCGAAGAAGAGCCGGCAGCAGAAGGAGATTTTGCAGGCAAAACCTTACGTGTTTACGGTCTCGATGGCGGTTATGGAACAAAAGGCTGGCTTGACGTAATTGCAGCATTTGAAGAAGCAACTGGTGCAACCGTTGAAGCTAAATTCGAAAAGAATATTTATGATGTTGCTCGTCCAGAAATTCAAGCAGGAAGTCCACCTGATGTTCTTTATAACTCATTAGGGCAAGAAGGTGCACTAACAGAGACAATGATTAAAGAAGATATGCTACTTGATCTCACAGACGTTTTTGAAAGTGAAGTATTTGGTGAAGATATTATTCTAAAAGATAAATTAATCGCTGGTGCTGTTGATACATCTTTAACCAATCCTTATGGCGATGGCAAAACCTATTTAGCACCTTTATTCTATTCTCCTACCGGTTTATGGTATAACAAAGCCTTATTTACTGAAGGTGGTGGCGATTATGAATTGCCAACGACAATGGATGAATTTATTGCATTAGGTGAACAAGCTGCAGAAGATGATATTGCATTATTCACATATCCTACGACAGGTTATTTTGATACTTTCTCATTTGCATTAATGCACGAAGTTGGTGGTACAGAATTATTCGATAAATTAATGAATTTTGATCCAGATGCTTGGGCTAATGAAGCTACTCCAATTTTTGAAACTATTGGCAGTATTTTAGAATATGTTGAGCCAAATACAGTTTCACAAGCAAATAACGAATTATTTACAAATAATCAATTAGCAGTAATGCAAAATAAAGCACTCTTCATGCCAAATGGTACATGGATAATTGGCGAAATGGCTGATGCCAAAGCTGCAGATGGATTTGAATGGGGCTTCATGGCTCTGCCAGCTATGGAAGATGGTGGCGATCGTTATGCTTTCTCATGGTTAGAACAAGCCTTTATTCCAGCAGATGCAGCTGAACCCGAATTAGCAAAAGCTTTCATATCCTATTTATATTCAGATGAAGCTGTCGAGTTATTTGTCAACAATACAATAGTTAATGAAGAAGGTGAAGAAGTACCTAGTCCAGCAGTTCAACCTGTGTTAGGTGTTGAGGAGTTTATTACTGATGAAGATAATAAATTATTCTACTCTATCTACAATGACGGTGTAAAAGCTGCTATGGGTGGCTTTGCAGCAGCTCCTGCTGTAGAAGGTGTGGATTTCCAAGCAGAGTTATTTGACTCGATTAACTCAGTTGCAAGTGGAGAAGAAACAGTTGAAGAATGGCAAGCATCTGTTGTTGACGCTGCTACAAAAATTAGCGAAGCAATGGAATGATCAAACTTATTAAAACATAGGGGTAGCAACTAGCTACCTCTTTTTTTATCGCATGATTGTGAGGTAAAACATGAAGAAGAATAAATCTAGAACCAGATTTATTATAAGCGGCTTACTTCCAGCAATCCTCTTTTATACTATCTTTATGGTGTATCCAACGATAAGTGTATTCGTTGAAAGTTTGTATAAGACTGGTGGTCTATCAGGCAAAAAGACATTTGTTGGATTAAATAATTTTCGCTTATTGCTAGAAGATGAAACTTTCATTCGTGCTTTTCAAAATACAATTTTTCTCATTGTTATCGTGACCATTGTAACAATGTTTATGGCAATATTTTTAGCTGCTGTTTTAACTAGAGAAAATTTGAAAGGACAAAATTTTGCTAGGACAATACTTTATATACCAAATATTCTTTCAATTGCCGTTGTTGCCTCAATTTTTGCTGCTATCTTTGGCATGGATACAGGTTTAATTAATGGGCTAGGTAGATTATTTAATCCAGAAACTTGGCAAAATATTCCATTCTTAGGAGATCGAAAATTGGTTGTCTATTCGATTGCATTTGCCATGATTTGGCAAGCAGTTGGTTATTATATGGTTATGTATATGTCAACTATGTCACAAATTCCAGAACAGCTTTATGAAGCTGCGAGTCTCGATGGTGCAAGCAAAATAAGGCAATTTTTTGATATAACCTTACCTCTTTCTTGGGAAACAGTTAGAACAACCTTAACATTTTATGTTATTTCAAACATAAATATTGCTTTCCAAATTGTTAAAGCTTTAACAGGTGGAGGTCCAGATGGGGCAAGTATGACCTTGTTAAATTATCAGTATGAACAAGCATATACCAACTCGAGCTTTGGTTATGGCTTAGCCATCGGTGTAGTTGTCTTTTTATTTTCCTTTATCTTAACTGCCATTATTCATAGAGGAACTAAACGTGACATTGTCCAGTTTTAGGAGGAATTATGAAAAATCAAACAAAATTATTTAGAGTATTTGTTTATGTCATAATCGCTCTTTTTATTCTCAGTATATTAATTCCTATTATTTGGGTCTTCATGTCCTCAATCAAAACAAATGCAGAATTTTATGAGAATCCTTGGAATTTACCTTTAGGTTTTCATTATCAAAACTTTATTGATGCTTGGGAAACAGCAAATATGGGTAATTATTTCATGAATTCGGTAATTGTTACAAGTTTAGCACTTGCACTTTTACTTGTTATCAGTTTGCCTGCTGCCTATATTATCTCAAGAATGGAATTTAAAGGGAGACAAATTGTTCGCACATTTTTGCGCTTAGGTTTATTTATTAACTTATCTTATATTGTTATCCCAATCTTTTTAATGCTGCTTGATTGGAACGCATCCTTACAAACAACCTTCTTTTTGAACAATCGTTTTATCTTAGCCCTAATATATGCTTCAACTGCACTTCCGTTTACTGTTTATCTGTTATCTAATTTTTTCAGTTCAATATCTAAATCATATGAAGAAGCGGCATATATAGACGGAGCGGGTTACACCAGAACAATGATTGATATCATTATTCCGATGGCAAAACCAGCAGTCATTACAGTTATTTTATTTAATTTTCTTTCCTTTTGGAATGAATATATTTTAGCCTTAACGATAATGCCTAGTGATGAGATGAAAACTCTACCTGTAGGTCTTATAAATTTACAGCAGGCTGCAAGAGGTGCTGCCAATTATGGCAGATTATATGCTGGTCTAGTTATTGTGATGTTACCGACTCTAATTTTATATATTTTGGTTCAAAAACAATTGACAGAAGGCATGATGGTTGGAGGAGACAAAGGATAATGAATAAAGATAAATTGGATAACTTGACAGTGAAAAATAGAAGAGATGAAGCATTGACAGGTAGTTTAACTTTACCAAGTGAAGAAAATTTTTATGATGAAACTCTTGAAATGCTCGAATTATTAGGTGCCGATGCTATACGTAATTCGGATGGTACAACTTTGCCAGAAAATTTAAAAGATCTGGCTGGGGTAAAAGTATATACAAATTTTTTTCCTTCGCGTGGACATAATGAATTTGCCCTTGATCATCTCACAGAATGTAGTCGTTTTTATTTATCGAGTGAATTTATTACGGCAGAAAGTGAAGAATTAGAAATAGCTTTTTGTGAAGATTATTTTAGCAAACAAATTAAACCAGATTATGATAACGATCCTTATGCATGGTGGGAAGTTATGAACAGAACAACTGGCGAACCTGTTCCCACAAGTGATTGGTTTGTGGATCAAAAAACAGATACGATTGTAATCAAAACAACTCCATATCATGTCTATTCAGTTAATTTCTTGGCTTATGGTGTTTGGGATCCTGTTCATATGTACAATCACATCACTAATGACTGGGGTGATGAGGTTGAGCGTGATATAGCTTTTGATGTGCGCTATCCAAATTCATCAGAATTTGCTGAACAAGCGATGGAACAATGGCTAATAGATAATCCCAAAACTGATGTAGTTCGTTTTACAACTTTCTTTTATCAATTTTCTTTAGTCTTTAATTCAAAAGCAGAAGAAAAATATGTTGATTGGTTTGGCTATACAAATACAGTCTCACCCTTAGCTATTGAAGCTTTTGAACAAGAATATGGCTATCGTTTAAGACCAGAAGATTTTGTAGATGAAGGATATTACAATTCAACCTTCCGTATTCCTTCTAAGCAATATTTAGACTATATGGACTTCCAGCAACGCTTTGTTGCCAAAAAAGCAAAAGCCTTGGTTGATTTAGTTCATAAATATGATAAAAAAGCGATTATGTTTTTAGGCGATCAATGGATAGGTACAGAGCCTTACGGCAAATACTTTTCTAGTATTGGACTGGATGGAGTTGTTGGTAGTGTGGGTGATGGTGTTACCTTAAGACTTATCTCAGATATTGATGTAAAAATCCGCGAAGGTCGTTTCTTACCATATTTCTTTCCAGATACTTTCTTTGAAGGCAATGATGAAGCCATCCTGGAAGAAGCAAAATTAAACTGGATCAAAGCAAGACGAGCCCTTTTCCGTAGCCCTTTAACTAGAATTGGTTACGGTGGTTATCTTTCTTTAGCCTATCAATTTAAAGATTTTATAGCCTATATTGCAGAAGTTGCTCAAGAATTTCGTCAGATCAAGCAATATGTAGAAAGTCATCAGAGTCTCAAAAAATCAAAGGTCGCTATTCTTAATTCATGGGGAGCAATACGTACTTGGGCACCTTATATTGTTGCTCATGGCAAACCATATAAGCTCAGTTATTCTTATTTGGGCATGATGGAGGCCTTATCTGGTATGGCCGTTGATGTTCAGTTTATTAATTTTGATGATCTAAAGGCTGGGATAGACCCAGATATTGATGTAATTATTAATGCAGGGGATGCCCATACAGCCTTCTCTGGCGGCGAAATATTTACGGATGAAGCAGTTGTTTCTGCTTTACGTAAGTTTGTCCATGCAGGTGGTGGCTTAATTGGACTTGGTGATCCTACTGCCTATCAAGCAAACGGTAGGTTTTTTCAGTTAGCAGATGTTTTTGGGATTGATAAAGAAGTTGGTTATTCACAAAGTACCAACAAATATTTTACACAAGTAACAGACGAACATTTTATCCTCAAAGATGTTACTGAGCCTATTGATTTTGGTGAATCAAAAGCTAATCTTTACGCTATTTCTGAAGCTACACAAATTCTTGAATATTCTAACGATGAAGTTCATATGGCAGTCAATGATTTTGGCAGAGGTAGAGCTTTCTACATGGCGGGTATGCCTTATAGCTTCCAAAATACTCGAATTTTACAACGAGCTATTTCTTATGTTATGGGTAAAGAAGCTGAATTTTACCGTTATATTGCCGAAGATATTCGTTTAGAAGTTATTGCTTATCCAGAAAGCAAACGCTTTTGCGTGATTAATAACTCTTTAGAAGAAGTAATAAGTGTAGTATATGATGGTTCTGGTAAAAAACATACGGTCAAGCTTGCGAGTGCCAAAATGAAATGGTTGGAGGACTAAGATGGAACTTGAAAAGAAACGTAGAAGAGAAAATATTCTATTGCTTATAATTTTTATAGCAGGCATAGTTTTACAGTTCGTTGGTAGCTCTAAAACAGGTTATCTAGGACTTGGTATTCAGCTTGTTTCATTGGCACTTATTATTTTAGTTTTGTACTTATATAACCGTCGCTATACTTAGGAAAGTCTTGTAGCTTAAATTTGCACGAGGAGTAAAAAATGTCAAAAGTAACATTAAAAAATATTAACAAAATATACGAAAATGGCTTTCAAGCTGTTTATGATTTTAATTTAGAAATTGCCGATGAGGAATTTGTAGTTTTTGTTGGTCCATCTGGTTGTGGAAAATCAACTACCTTACGCATGGTAGCAGGCTTAGAGGAGATAACTAGTGGCGAGTTGTATATTGGCGACACACTTGTTAACGATGTTGAGCCCAAAAATCGTGATATAGCTATGGTTTTTCAAAACTATGCACTTTATCCACATATGACAGTTAAAGATAACATGAGTTATGCCTTAAAAGTTGCTAGAGTTCCTAAGGCTGAAATAGATCAAAAAGTACAAGCAGCAGCTAAGATTTTAGGGCTAGAAGATTACTTAGATAATAAACCAAAGGAATTATCTGGTGGACAAAGACAGAGGGTGGCTCTAGGACGAGCAATTGTTAGAAACCCAAAAGTTTTTCTAATGGACGAACCTTTATCTAACCTGGATGCTAAATTACGGGTACAAATGCGAGCCGAAATTATCAAATTACATGAAAATCTAAAAACAACTTTCATTTATGTTACGCATGATCAAACAGAAGCAATGCCAATGGGTGATCGAATAGTGATTATGAAAGACGGCTATATTCAGCAAGTAGATAAGCCGGATGCAGTTTATTTCAAACCATATAATTTGTTTGTTGCTGGTTTTATTGGTTCACCCCAAATGAATTTTATCGATGGACAAGTTAGTTTAGTTAATGAAAAATATCAAATAGATATACTTGGTCAATCCTTGCCAATACCCGCAGATAAGGGTAAAATTCTAGAGAAAAATGGTTATTTAGATAAAGACATTATTATGGGGATCAGACCAGAACATATTTATGCTTCAGATCGACCAACAAATATGCCGCTAGAAGGCAGGGTTGATTTTTTAGAATTGTTGGGTTCTGAACATCATGTTCATCTTATGGTTAACGATCAAGAAATTGTAGCAAGAATCAATTCCGATGTTTTGGTCGAAAGAGAAAAATNACTAGANGTCTTTATTGATCCAGATAAGATCCATTTCTTCGATCCAGAAACGGAGTTAAATGTATCTTTAGAATAAAAAATAGAAACTTAAAAAGGAAAATAGATAATGACAAAATTATCCAGCAAGCAATTGTATGGAATTCTCAATCAATGGGATATTGATAGCAATAAAGTAAATATTAGGCCCTATGGTTCAGGCCACATTAATGACACCTACCTAATAAATGATAAAAATAATCCAAATTCTACCAGCTATATTTTACAGCGTGTAAATCATGATGTATTTACGGAACCAGAAAAGGTCATGCGCAATATTGTTGATGTTACGACTTTTTTGGCGAAAAAAATAGGGGCAGAGGGCGGTAATCCAAGACGTGAAACACTTAACGTTCTGCCAACGGTAGACGGCGAGGCACTGAACATTATTGAGATTGAGTCAGCAAATGACGAAGTCTATCAAGAGTATTGGCGACTTTATATTTTTGTAGAAGATACAGTTGATTTTCAGCAGTCGCCCTCTTTAGAAATATTTGCCGAATCCGCTCGAGCTTTTGGGCGTTTTGCCAGACGCTTAATAGATTATCCTGCTGGAACTCTACACGAAACGATTGAGCGTTTTCATGATACGCCCAAGCGTTTTGATGATTTCCTTATAGCCATCAAAGCAGATCAAGTTGCTAGAGCCAAAACATGTCAACCTGAGATTAATTTTTTCTTAGAACGTGAACAAGATTGTCATGTTTTACAAGATTTACTCGAAAATGATCAATTGCCAGTTCGCGTTACCCATAATGATACAAAATTAAATAATGTTCTTTTTGATCGAGAAACAGGTAAAGGTCTATGTGTTATTGACCTAGATACAGTAATGCCTGGTCTTTTAGCCCATGACTATGGTGACTCGATTCGGTTTGGAGCTTCAACAGCTTTGGAAGATGAACCGGATTTGACCAAAGTTCATTTTAGTTTGGAGCTATTTGAAGCTTATACTGTTGCTTACCTAACAGAGGTGGGTCCTGTCATGACAGAGAAAGAACTAGAAACTTTGGCTTGGGGAGCAAGACTTATGACTTTAGAATGTGGGCTGCGCTTTTTAACTGATTACTTGGCAGGTGATACATATTTTAAAATAGAAAGAAAAAATCATAATTTAGATCGTACTAGAACTCAAATCAAACTTGTTTCCGAAATGGAAGTTAACTTTGATAAAATGCAAGAGATTATAATGAAATCGAAAAATTAAAGCAAATAGTTTATTAATAAATAATTAAATTGGGCAATTTCTGACAATAATTTATCTTTGAAATACGCAACATTGAAAGGGCAAAAGCACTATGAATAAAAATATTTTGGTAACAGGTTGCACTGGTTATATTGGCAGTCACACGACAGTAGAACTGCTTGAAAGTGGCTACAATGTTATTGGTATTGATAATTTTAGCAATAGCAGAAAAAGTGTTTTGACCCAAATCCAAAAAATCACAAATCAAGATCTTGTATTTTATGAAGGCGACATATTAGATGGTGATTTACTAGAAACAGTATTTTCTGAAAATCAAATAGATGCTGTTATTGATTTTGCGGCTTTTAAAGCAGTAGGCGAAAGTGTAGCAAAGCCTGTTGAATATTATATTAACAATATTTCAACCCTTTTAAATCTTTTGCAATACATGCAAAAGCATACAGTCAAAAAGATTATTTTTAGTAGTTCGGCCACTGTTTATGGAGATCAAGCGTCGATGCCAATTGATGAAACAGCAAAAACAGGTGAAACAACCAATCCTTATGGTACGAGCAAACTATTTGCTGAAAAAATTTTACAAGACTTATATTTTGCTAACAAAGATTGGAATATCGCAATTTTGCGTTACTTTAATCCAGTAGGAGCACATCCAAGTGCCTTGATTGGCGAAGAGCCCTCCGGTAAACCAGCAAATTTGATGCCAATTATTATAAATGTAGCTTTGGAAAAATTTGAAAAAGTAACAATCTATGGCGATGATTACGACACAATTGATGGAACAGGTGTTAGAGATTATATTCATGTTGTAGATTTAGCAAAAGCTCACGTCAAATCGCTAGACAAAATAATCAAAGAGAACGGCGGTTTAGACATTTATAACTTAGGAACTGGTAATCCCCAAAGTGTTTTGGAACTAATCAAGGCTTTTCAAATTGCAAATGATATTAAGATAAAATACGAAGTAGGTGCAAGACGTCCTGGCGATGTTGCTATGGCTTATGCAAATCCAGCCAAAGCTGAAAAAGAGTTAAATTGGCAAGCAGAATTGGATGTAGAAGCTATGTGCAAAGACGCCTATCAATTTGCTATCAAAAATTTAGTTTAAAATGTGATTCTATACAAAAATAAAAATTAATTTGCAAGAAAATTATTGAAATTATTGGACTTTATCACAAACTTATATTAAAATCTAAATGTCGTTAAAAAAATTGAAACCACTACTATTCTTATCTAAAAGCTTTTCAGAGTTGTTTAGCAATTTTCTGTGTGAAAAATGTGAAAAAATCTTTTAAAAGGAGAGATTATGAAACGTATTAAGGTAGAGCGAACTTTTACTAGAGGCATCGCTTTAGCAGAAGCTTTTGTGTATGAACAAGTGGAATTAAAACCTTCACAAAAAACCCTAACTGATGATTCAGAAATAGAAGAACACGTGGCAAGATTTGAAGAGGCTACCAAAATCATCTCAGCCGATTTAGAAAAATTAGCTGCAGATTCTGCCATTTTTGAAGGTCATTTAAGTATTGCTAATGATATTGCTTTGAAAGAAAGTGTACTTGGTAAAATCAAAAATGAAAAGCAAAATGTCGAATTGGCGCTAGATAATACTATCGATGAATTTGCCAGTATGATGGCAGCCATTGATGATGCTTATATGCAAGAAAGAGCTGTGGACATTCGAGATGTTGGATTAAGATTTCTTTCCACTTTACAAAATGTAGATATCAATGAATTAGAACGTATTGATAAACCGGTTGTCATTATTGCAGAAGATCTGACTCCATCCGATACTTCTTTAATGAATTTTGATTATGTCAAAGGATTCATTACCGAAAAAGGTGGTGTTACCTCTCATGTTTCGATTATAGCAAGAAGCCTGGGCTTACCTGCTTTAGTTGGTGCAAGTGGTGTTTTAGATGCTGTAAAAAGTGGTGATACGGTCTTATTCGATGCAACTTCTGGTGATATTTATATTAATCCAGATGAAGATATCCAGCAAGAACTTGTCCATAAAGCCGAAGAGGAAGAAAAATTCCAAAACGAGATTATGGCAAAAATTGATTTGCCAGTCAAAACAACAGATGGTAAAGAGCTTAAAGTTTATGCAAATGTTGGCTCTGGCGAAGAAATTAAGCAAGCTCTGCAATACAAAATTAATGGTGTAGGACTATATCGTTCAGAGTTTTTATTTATGGACAACACTAAATTTCCAGATGAAGAAGAACAATACAATGCCTATAAAGAAGCGATCGAAACTATTGATAATGAACTAATTATTCGAACCTTAGATATCGGTGGTGACAAATCACTTCCATATTACGAATTTGATGAAGAAGAAAATCCATTCTTAGGTTGGCGTGCAATTCGGATGTGTTTTGATGAAATTGATGTTTTTAAAACACAACTTAGAGCCTTATTAAGAGCTGCGGTTTTTGGTCCAATCAAAATAATGATCCCTATGATTATTTCGGTTGAGGAATATCGTAAAGTTAAAGAAATTATTGCTGAATGTGAAGCTGAATTGACAGCAGAAGGTGTAGAATTTAATCCAGATGTACCAGTTGGCATCATGGTAGAAACACCAGCGGCAGTGATGATGGCAGATGCTCTCGCAAAAGAAGTAGATTTCTTTAGTATTGGCACTAATGATTTGACTCAATATGTGTTAGCAGTAGATCGTGGTAATCACAAAATCGAACATTTATACGATTCCTTCCATCCTGCAGTCCTAAGAGCAATTAATCAAGTTATTAAAGCTGCGAATAAGGCAGGGATTGAAGTTGGCATGTGCGGTGAGTTTGCCTCCGATCAAAATATTACAGAAATTCTCTTAGGTTTTGGTATGGACGAGTTTAGTATGGCTGCTGGTGAAACACCAATCATCAAAGAAAAAATAAGAAATCTCAATTATGAAGAAGCTAAAGCAAAAGCTGACAAAGTGCTAGAGTGTGCTACTTTAGAAGAAGTCTATGAATTATTAGGTATCGACAAATAAACTTAATAAATTGAGGTTTTTCAAAAATGTAATAGTATATAAGTACAAATATAGATAAGTTTAAGGAGAAAATCATCATGGTACAACAAGAAATTTATGTAAGAAATAAAAGTGGTTTGCATTTAAGACCAGCAACAGAATTATCCCAATTATGTGCGGGTATGTCCTCAGATATCACGCTTGAATTTGGCGATAAAATTTTGAATCCTAAAAGCGTGTTAATGCTTATGGGTGCTGGAATCAAACAGGGTTCAAAAATTCTAATCAAAGTAGAAGGTGAAAATGAAGAAGCTGATATGAAGGCAATTATAGATAAGCTTGAAAGTGGCTTTGGCGAAGAGATGATTTCTCTGGAAGAGCTTGAAGCACAAGAATAAATTATTTATAATGACCAAAAATGGAGAGTAGGAGTTGTCATGAAAAAATATCAATTAGGTTTGTACGAAAAATCGATCCCTACTGAGGTAGAATGGCGTGAACGCCTAACAATAGCTAAAGATTGTGGCTTTGATTTCTTGGAATTAAGTATAGATGAAACTGATGAACGTTTGGCTAGACTCGAATGGACATTAGAAGAAAAACAAGCGCTTGTTAAATTAACTCAAGAAATAGGTGTACCCATCCGTTCGATCTGTCTTTCTGGTCATCGTAAATATCCTTTAGGTAGCAAAGATCCAGAAGTACAAAAACGTAGTTTAGAAATTGGTAAAAAAGCAGTTGATTTTGCTAATGATTTAGGAATTAGAATCATTCAATTGGCTGGCTATGATGTCTATTATGATGAAGGTGATGAAGAGACAGAACAAAATTTTGCCAAAAATTTACGTGTTTTAACAGAATATGCTGCTTCTAAGGAAGTTGTTCTAGGTTTTGAAACAATGGAAACTCCATTTATGGACACAGTAGAAAAGTCCATGCATTATGTTGATTTGGTTCAAAGTGCATGGCTTGGTGTTTATCCAGATATTGGCAATTTAACAAATGCTGCTAAACTGTATGATCATGAAGTTAATGATGATTTAAACAAAGGCAGAGGTCATATTTTTGCTGCCCATTTAAAAGAAACAAAACCTGGTCATTATCGAGAAATACCTTTTGGTACAGGACATACAGAATTTGTTAAAAATATTGAATGTCTCAAAGATCTGGGAGTTCGCTCTTTTGTTGGCGAATTTTGGTATGTAGGCCAAGCAGATTGGAAAAAAGATGTGGCTTTTGCCAATGAATTTTTAAGAGACAAATTAGATCAAGTTTTTGTAGATTAAACAAAATAATTTTCTAAGTAAAACAAGAGCAGATAATTGATTGTACTTAACATTCAATTGTCTGCTCTTTTAATGTTATTTATAATTAGTTATTAACTTAAAAAACAATTTTGAGAAAATCAGAGTTCAACTTGGATGACATCCACCCCTTTTTTTCTTATTTTATCGACCTCTAATGCATTAGCTTCGCTATCTGTTATTAAATAATCAACATTTTCAATATCTGAAAAAATATAATTGTGATTAATACCAATTTTTCGATTGTCGGCAACAATAATTACTTTATCCAAACTACTACTAATCATTTCTCGATTTACAGTTAATTCATCTAAAGCAGCAGAAGACACGCCGCGTTCTGCTGAAATACCACTAACACCTAAAATACAAACATTTGCTAAAATATTTTTGACAGTTGAGATAGCATGATCTCCAGTCATAGCAAATTTCGAATTTCCGATACTGTTCTTATGGATAATTTCACCACCAGTTAAAATCACTTTAACATTAGGCTTTGCCTGTTCGAACAAAGCCCTAGCATTATTTGTAATAACTGTAACAAAATTATAATCAATATATTTAATGACTCGTACTGCTGTTGAGCTTGAATTTATATAGACAACATCACCAGATTCAAGCATAGAAGCTGCCTGCTTTGCAATCATTTCCTTTTCTTCTATTTTTGTATTGTACATCAAATCACTATCAAACTCAGGAATGACATTAGTTACAAAACCTTCGTTAGTGCTTCTGACACTGGTAGAAATAATTTTCTTATCTTTTAAATAATTTAAATCACGCCTAATAGTAGATTCTGAAACCTTAAAACGCGAGGCGAGCTCGCTTAGTTCTATGCCAGAATCATTTTGCAAGACTTGAATTATATTGGCTCTACGATCTCTAATTTCTGCATCAGAACTTCTCATTCTTAACTCCTTTATATTTAATAATAAATAATAGTTAATTAAAAAACTATATGTAAAAATACATTATCACGCTTCATTATACCACTAAGATAACGATAAAATTTCAATAAATTTCATATAAATTTGAAAATATGAAGAAAAATAATTTATTTGCATAAAAATCGAATTATATGAAGATTAATTGCGGGATTAGCTAAATTCGAGCACGAAAAATCAACAAAATGTGAATTGTATGAAAATATATGAAATGCTAGCATAATCTCACGGTCGAAAATTTAAAAGCTCTTAGTAGTAGTGTGGTTTCAAGAATAGGAGATTTTTTGAATTATGAACGTAGAAAAAAAATCTATAGCTGAGTTGAATCTTTGTTATGCAATTGGCCAAATCAAATCAGGGGATGAACATTCTTTTGTTGTTGCAACCGAAAAAGAAGGCGAGTGTCAACGATTTGATTTAGAAGGAAATTATCTCGAGACAGTTTGGACTGAGCCTGGTGGCGTCATGACTTTACTTCAAGTTCCGAACAGTAATGGTGCATTCTTATCAACCCATAAATTCTATTCACCGAATAACTCTAAAGAAGCTCTCCTAGTTTTAGCAACTCCTGTTAACTCAGATGGCGAGCCTGTAGAAACTTTGGCAGAGGAACATACGTGGCTAGTTACAGAATTAGCTGAAATACCATTTCTCCATCGTTTTGATATTTTATCACGCAATGGCAAATACTATATCATTGCATGTGCTCTAAAATCTGATCACGAATACAGAGATGATTGGACACATCCAGGAAAAATCTTGGTGGCAGAATTACCCGAAAATTTATTAGATTATGATCTCAATCAGGGAAAGCCTTTGCCATTTACAGTTATTAAAGACGGTCTTACCAAAAATCATGGTTACACCAAACAAATTTATAATGGTGTTGAAACCTCTTTAGTAGGCACAGAAAATGGTGTTTTCCGTGTTACTCCACCTGCTAATGACAATGATGATTGGCAAGTAGATAGAATAATTGATATGCCAACAAGTGATGTCAGAGTTATTGATATTGATGGTGATGGGATGCTTGAATACATGACTTTTGCTCCATTCCATGGAGAAGATTTGTATGTATTCAAAGAAGTTGATGGCAAATTAGAGCAAATCTATCATCATGACGAACCCATGCCATTTTTGCATGCTTTGTGGGCTGGTGAATTAAATGGTGTGCCAACCTTCCTCGTAGGTAATAGACATGGCGACAGAGATCTATTTGCTATGCGTTATGACAATGAAAAAGAAGAGTTTTTTTTCATACAAATAGATCATGACTGTGGCCCAACAAATGTAGATGTTTATCAATATGAGGGACACGATTATATTATTGCTACAAATCGTGAAATTAATGAGGTAGCGCTTTATAAACTAAGCTAATGTAGAAAAAATAGTCATTTTCTAGTAAAACAAAACTTGACAAAAGAAAGGAAGAGAACATGACAAAAATTGATGAAATTACAAGAGAAAGTTGGATTCTTGGTGCATTTCCAGAGTGGGGAACATGGCTCAATGAAGAGATTGACAACACAGTTGTAGAACCAGGTACATTTGCGATGTGGTGGCTTGGTGTTGTGGGTATCTGGTTTAAAACAGAAAACGATACAAACCTTGCAATTGATCTATGGTTTGGCAATGGCAAGAGAACTCAAAAAGTTGAAAACATGAAACCATATCATCAAATGCGTAATATGATGGGTGTCAAAAAACTTCAACCTAACTTAAGAGCGTATCCTATCGTCTACGATCCGTTTGCAGTAACAAAGTGTGATGCTGTTATTTCAACACACTATCACAATGACCATATTGATCCTTTCTTTGCCAAAGCAGTTTTAGATAACTGTGGACCAGATGTTCCATTTATTGGACCGTTAGAGTGTGTCAAAAAGTGGGTTGGCTGGGGCGTACCAGAAGATCGTTGCCAAGTAGTTAAACCTGGCGATATTGTGACAATCAAAGACACAAAAATTCATGTACTTGATTCATATGACAGAACTTGTCTTGTTACAACCGAAGTTGGCGAAGATTTAGACGGTATTTGCCCAACCAATATGGACGAAAAAGCAGTTAACTATCTATTTGAATTCCCAGCAGGTAACGTTTATCACTCTGGTGATTCTCACTATAGTATTCGTTATCGTGAAATTGGTAAAAAATATGATATTGATATTTCCTTCGGCTCCTACGGTGAAAATCCGCCAGGCTGCCAAGACAAAATGTCCTCAGTTGACATGCTTCGTATGGCAGAAGCTACTGACTGTGAAGTAGTTATTCCACTTCATTATGATGTTTGGTCTAACTTTAAAGCAGATCCAAAAGAAATTCGTTACTTGTATGAATACAAAAAAGATGCCTTACAATACACATTCCAACCATTTATTTGGGATGTTGGTGGAAAATACGTCTGGCCATTAGATAAAGATAAGAGAGAATATCATTATCGTCGTGGCTTTGAAGATTGCTTTGAAGAAGAACCAAATGTTCCATTCAAGTCAATCTTATAGTTAAAAGTTATGTAGGTAGAGCGTTATGTTATTAAAAGAAATTTATGATAATAATCACTATGTTTTTCACGAATCTGCAGAAGACTGGCGTGAGGCAATACGTCTAGGCTGTAAACCATTAGAAGCAGATGATACCATAGAGCCGGAATATGCCGATGTTTTGATCGAAGTTGTTGAAAAACACGGACCATACATTGTCTTAATTCCAGGTGTAGCCATGCCACATTCAACCGAAAATGCAGAAGGTGCAAATGGTACAGCAATTGGCTTTATGAGGCTAGCAAAGCCGGTATCTTTTGATGAAAATGATCCAAGTAAAGATGCACAAGTATTTTTTACTTTAGTTTCAACCAATCCGGATGAACATATGGAAAACATGCAAAAGTTATATACCATCCTAACTAATGAAGAAGTAGTAGAAAAATTAAAAGACTGCACTTCTGGCGAAGAGCTGTTAGAAATTGATGCTCTTTTATAATAATTAATTTTTTGTAAATTGGCTAATAGCTAATCATTGAATCAATGGACAAAAGACCGAACAATTTGCCCAGATTAAGGAGACATTGTTAGTCAATTTTAATAGAGTATGTGGAGGAAATATGTTAGATATTTTAGTAATGTTATGGGAATTTTTTGTTAATAATTTCCTGACAAAGCCAGCCTATTTTATTGGCTTATTAGTAGCTGTAGGATATAAACATGAAAATCTTAAACTTTGGATCATTAAATATTGATTACACTTACAGTGTAGACCATATTTTAGTTGGTGGCGAAACTTTATCTGCAAGTGACCGAAATGTATATGCTGGAGGCAAGGGATTGAATCAATCCCTTGCCCTAGCACGTTCTGGTGCAGAAGTTTGGCATGCTGGAGCTATTGGTGAAAATGATGGACACATCCTATTAGAAATATTAGAGACAAATCCGATCAATTTAGAATATCTTAGAATATTGCCCGGTGTTCCAAGTGGTCATACTTTTATTCAAGTAGACAAAGATGGTCAAAATTGTATTTTAGTTTATGGCGGTTCAAATCATTTGATAACATATGAACAAATAGATGAAACTTTATCTAATTTTGATCAGGGTGATTATCTTCTTTTACAAAATGAAATAAATGAAATTCCGTATCTAATGCAAGAGGCTCATAGTAAGGGAATGAAAATTGTTTTGAATCCATCTCCCTTTGATGAAAAAATTGAAAAGATGCCTTTACAATATGTGGATTTTTTCTTGGTTAATGAAATTGAAGCAGCACAATTAGCTGAGGGAGAATCAGATGAGGAGTTGTTAGATCAGCTGGTAAAAAAATTTCCAGATAGCCATGTCATCATGACAGTAGGTTCAGGAGGCTCCTATTATGCCCATAAGACAATTAGAGAATATCATGATATATTTGATATTCAAGTTGTAGATACGACAGCAGCAGGTGATACATTTACCGGTTATTTTCTTAGTTCATATCTCGAAGGAAAAAATCCAAAGGACTGTTTAAGAATTGCTTCTGCAGCCTCGGCTTTGGCTGTTTCAAAAGCAGGTGCAGGACCATCCATACCTACACTTCAAGAAGTCGGAAAGTTTCTATCAAAAGTAAATTTATAAATATTTGTAATTTACATACCATTTAACACACACTTTTTGTTTATTGAAAAAGTGTGTGTTTTTTATAGGTTCAATCCACATAGATATTAATTGATAAATGAATAATTAGACTATTCTCCCATAACTTGAAAAACAACATCTCTAACACGATCTCTAGTGTCACACTCTACCAAGGTAAGATTTTGCCAAGGCCCGATCGTAATTTTGCCGTCTGCGAATGGTATTGTGATAAATGGTGATAAAAGTGCAGCTTTAATGTGGCTAGATCCGTTATCGTCATGCCAAGTTTCATGATGACGATAGTGAATAACCTTGCCTGTTTCATCTTGATAGGGAGAGAAAATATCTAAAGCTTCTTTCAAATCATGATAAACAATGCCTGGCTCAAATTCGAGGGTAGTTAGACCTGCTACACCACCAGTTGTAAATCCGGTGATAATCCCAGATTTTATCCCTGCGTCACGACACGCATCATTAACCGCTTGTTGGAAATCGTCTGTGATATCAATCATTCCCATATGTTTCTTAGTTTCATAAGTTTTTTTAGAAGTAATAACAGCCATTTTCTGTCCTCTCTTATGTGAATTTTCTAAAATTTTTTGATTTTGGCATTTGATTGGTGATCTAATTATTAAGTCCTCTAAAGCAACAATAAAAATCATTCAGGTTATTTATTTTGCATGAGCTGGACCAGTAGAATTCCTGACAATTAGTTTTGGTGGGACCAAAATTCTCAATGTTTGCTCTCTCCTATTTTTTATTTTATCGACTAAATGGTCGACTGCTTCAGATGCGACTACTTCATATTCTTGGGAAACACTTGTTAAAGTAGGTCTACAATATGTGCCCCATCTAATTCCATCAATTCCTATCACGGATACTTCTTTTGGTACTTTGATTTTACAGTCATTAAGTGCATTTAAGCATCCTATTGCCATAGGATCGCATTGTGCAAATATTGCAGTATATTTATCGAACAAATCTAGATTTGAGCGAACAAAATCATATCCATACTCAAGTTTACGATCAACTTTATTAATAAGTACGTCTTTTTCATTCAAATCATATTCTGACAAAGCCTGAAAAAAACCACTAGTGCGATCATCAAATTCATGACCTTCTGAAGTTAAGGTAATAAACTTTCTGTGTTCAAATTCTAGCAAATGCTTTCCGGCTAAATAACCACACATAAATTGATTAGTATCAATTAAATCAATAGTTTCGAGCAAAAGATCATTAAAATATTGGACATAGACATGCGGAATTTTGAGATCGTTTAGATATTCCTCAATATCTGTATTAAAGAGTCGTTTAATTATAATATAACCCTCTACTATTCCAGTACTTGTTAGCCCTTTGATTCGATCAAGCAATTCATCTTCGCTACACGTAATAATGACAGGAAAATAATTTCTATTTTTTACTTCAGTGAACAAAACGTTATATAAACTTAAAAGATAATCGTCTGTCTCATCGTATTCAGTAGTAGCAACAGCTATAGCTTTGTTTACATAAGGAGCATGGCCTGGTTTTAGTTTCTTGTACCCATATTCTTTAGCTAGATTACGAATTCTCTCCTTCGTTTCAGCTGATATCTGGTGACTATCGTTTAAACTCCTCGAAACGGTAGATTGACTGACGCCAGCAAGCTCCGCTAATTCTCTAGTAGTAATCATCTTATATTATCTCCAAGACTCAAAAGCTTCATTACGCATCAAGACGCATTCTTGTGATTTGTGCTTTTGAATGTATTATACATCATCAATTAAACTTTGTCATTGCATGGATTGTGCATATTGAGAATGAAATTAAAATATATTGAGCGTATTGCACAAAGAACTTAGGCTATGCATTAATGATGCGCAAATTAACGCAATATTCGTTGATTTTATGCGCAAAAAAGGATAAATTATGAGTAATCAGGAATATAAAATTTAATAGAATACAAGAATATAGGTTCTATTAGTCGGGAATGAGGTGATTAAAAAGTATGAGTAAAAAAAGTAAAGAATATTTACTAGAGATGAATGATATCACTGTTCGTTTTCCTGGTGTCCTAGCTTTAGACAAAGTACATTTTGACATGTATCCAGGTGAGGTACATGCTCTTTTGGGAGAAAATGGGGCAGGAAAATCAACAATTATGAAAGCGTTAGCGGGTGTCAATAGACATTATGAAGGAGAAATAATCTGGAAAGGCGAACCAATAAAAGCTGAATCTATAGTGGAACAAAATGAAAGAGGGATTAGTATCATCTTTCAAGAAATGAATTTGTTACCAAATTTAACGGTTGCAGAAAATATCTTTTTTGGAAGACATCCGACAGACAGTATGGGTATGGTTTTATGGGATAAAATGAACAATGATGCAAGGGAACTTCTAGATTCAATTGGAACAAATATACGAGAGGATGCGTTGATTAAAGATTTGACAGTCGGCGCAATGCAAATGGTAGAAATCGCAAAGGCACTGTCGTTTGAGTCAGATTTGGTGATTATGGATGAACCTACCTCTGCATTAACAAACAAGGAAACAGAAAATTTATTTGAAGTTATCGAAAAATTAAAACAGCGTGATGTGGGAATTGTATATATTTCACATAGGCTTGAAGAGATTGATTTACTTGCAGATAGAATCACAATTCTTCGAGATGGAAAATATATTTTAACTGAAAAAAAGGAAAATCTTTCTCGTGAGGATCTTATCTCAAATATGGTCGGTAGGGAAATAGATGATTTTTATCCTCGAGTAGAAGTTGAAGTAGGAGACATTGCACTAAAGGTTGAAAATCTCAATCAAGAGCTTAATGGTTTAAAAGACATTAGCTTTTTTGCTAGAGCAGGTGAAACGACTGGATTTTATGGCTTAATGGGTGCAGGACGTACGGAATTAATGCGAGCAATTTATGGTGCTGATCATTATGATTCTGGGGACGTCTACATATGGGGAGAAAAAACGAATATAAAATCCTGTGAGGATGGTAAAAATAAAGGCATAGCCTTCTTGACAGAGGATAGAAAAACTCAAGGACTTATTCTAGATTTTTCGATTAGCGAAAATATATCAATTACTAATATAGACGCTCTAATTAGCAATTTTAAAATTAACTTAAAAGAAGAAAAGGAAAGAAATCAAGAGTTAGTCTCTAAGCTTCAAGTAAAGACTCCATCTATACAGCAAAAGACGTTGAATTTATCTGGTGGTAATCAGCAGAAAGTGGTTATCTGCAAATGGTTGAATTCTGACTCCAATATATTTATTTTTGATGAACCAACACGAGGTATTGATGTTGGAGCAAAGACAGAAATTTATTCAATAATAAATAGTTTAAAAGAAGAGGGTAATGCTGTGATAGTAGTAACTTCGGAACTTCCCGAATTGTTGGGTGTGAGTGACCATATTTATGTTATGAGTAATGGAAGAATCAGTGGTGAATTTGATAACGATACACTAGCCACTGCAAATCAAAAAAGTGTAATGCGTTACGCAACTAAAGAATATTAATAGAGGAAATATAAATGGCTACTAAAAAGAAAATAAATTTTGGAGATAAGTCGTCTTTAATCGTATTAATCGCGCTAATAATTTTGCTAGGTCTATTAGAACCAGCATTTGCGACTGTCAATAATGCTATCAATATCTTACAACAAGTTACAGTTGTAGCAATATTGGCTTTGGGTGTAAATATTGTAATTTTTACTGGTGGAATTGACATTTCAGTTGGTGCCGTTGTTGCATTGAGTGGTATTGTCCTTGGGAAAATAGTTGTAGATGCAGGCTTACCCATGTTTGTGGGTATTGTTTTATCTTTATTAGTTGCTTTATTTTGTGGTGTTTTTAATGGTGTAATGATTTCTAAATTTAAATTGCAACCAATGATCGCCACTTTAGCGATGCAGTCTATGGCAAGGGGTCTAGCTTTAACAATAGCAGGTGGAAAAACTATTTCAGGATATCCAGAATCATTTTTGTATCTCGGACAAGGTAATGTCTTTGGAACGAAAATCCCTGTTCAAATAGTATTGATGATTGCATTGTTTATAATTTTTCATTTTATTATGAGGTATCGTAAATTTGGTAGATATATTTACGCAATTGGGGGTAATGAAGAAGCTTCCAGGTTATCTGGTATCAATGTCGATAGATACAAAATACTAGCATATAGTATCTCAGGTTTGATGGCAGGTGTCACATCACTTGTTTTAGTAGCAAAACTTAATTCTGCACAGCCAGTTGCTGGTTTGGAATATGAAATGGATGCCATAGCATCATGTGTTATAGGTGGATCCAGTTTGCTCGGAGGACAAGGTAGTGTGTGGGGAACTTTTATTGGTGCCATTATTATTGTTATTATTCGTAATGGTTTAAATTTAATGGGAATTTCTTCCAATTTACAAAAGTTTGTAATAGGTCTTGTTATCTTGCTAGCAGTCCTAGCTGACTCATTCCGTAACAGAAAAAAATTACAATAAAGATTACTTATTTTCAAGACGATTTGAAATATCAAAGTTACTTGCTTTGAAAAAAATAGAAATAGGAGAAAGAGAATGAAATTCAAAAAAATTATTGCATTAATGTTAGCTACGTTGATGATGTTGTCATTGGTAGCTTGCGGAGGAGGAGAAAGTACTTCCGATGATAGTGGTAGTAGCGAGGCGGAAGCTGTTGAACCTTCAGCTGATTCAGATACTGAAGAGGTTAGTTCAGATGCTGAAGAAGACTCTAGCGCTACTGATGGCGATATCCAGATTGCGTATATTGTCAAAGCTTTAACAGACGAATTTTGGGAAGATATGCAAGCAGGTGCCTTTGCTTATGCGGAAGAAGTAGGTGTCGAAATAGATTTCCAAGCACCACCTAAAGAAACGGACGTAGAACAACAAGTTAATATGGTTGAAAATGCTGTTGTTAAAGGTTATGACGCAATAATTTTATCAGCGGCAGACTCTAAAGCATTAATTCCAGCAATTATTACTGCAAATGAAGCGGACATTCCAGTCATCTTAGTTAATGACACAATTGACATGGATGAGCTAGAAAACTCAGGTGGCTATGTAGAAACGTATGTAGGTATTGATCAATACGAGGCAGCTTCTTTAGCGGGAAAACATGCAGCGGAAAATATTGAAGATGGTAAAGTTGCATACTTAGAAGGTATTTCTGGTGTTCAAGCTTTGCAAGATCGTTTAGATGGATTTAAAGATCAAGTTTCTGACTTTGAAATTGTTGCTTCCCAAACGGCAAACAATGATAGGAATGAAGGATATAATGTAACGCAAAATATTTTATCTGCAAATCCAGAGGTTAATGTAATTTGGGCCGTTAATGCTGAAATGGGACAAGGTGCCATACAAGCTATACAACAAGGAGGTTTTGAAAACATTGCAGTTTATGATTTTGATGCAGCCTCCGATGATATTGCTGCGGTACAAAACGGAACTTTAACTGGAACGGTAGCACAGTATCCAGAACTTCAAGCAGAAGGCGCTATTCAAGCCTGTTTGGATATTTTAGATGGTAAAGAATTAGAAGCACATACAAAAACAAAGGCTGAATTAATAACATTAGATAATGTAGAAGAGTTTATAGCTAATAAAAATAACTAGGACTTAAAGGTGTTAGTTTCTTGATAGAATTAGCAAAGTTCAAATCATATAATAGGCTCCACCCTGCTGTGCATATGGAGCTTATTATTCAAAAAGTTCCACAAACGTTTTCGGAAATAATTGATGAATAATAAATACAATAATTAACCTAATCTAGGAGGATTTTCATGAAATTTGATAGAAGCGCATGCATAGAAACACTTTATACAGAAATTGATTTTTATGATCGTATAGAAGCAGCAAGTAATGATGGATTTAAGTACATTGAGTTTTGGAGTAGAGACGACAAAGATATAGATAAAATAACAGAACTCACGAAGAAACATAATATTAAAGTAGCTAGCTTTAACGGTGATGCAGATCTATCTTTGGTTGATCCTAATCAAAAAAAAGAATACCTAGAGTATCTTAAAAAGTCTGTAGAAATAGCCAAGAAGCTTGATTCAGTTGCTGTAACAATCCATTCTAACGGATTGGGAGATGGTGGTGTTGTCATTAATGATTATGCGCATTTATCAGATACAGTGAAAATTTGCACAATGTATGACACTTTAAAAGAATGTGCCAAAATCTCTGAAGAGAGTGGTATTCGCATGAATCTTGAAATGCTCAATATCACGACAGATCATGTCGGTAATTATCTTGCAACAACCAGGATGGCTGCAGAGCTAACCGAGATGGTAGGTTCCGAATATATTAAGATTCTTTATGATGTCTATCACATGCAACTTAATGAAGGTAGTATTTGTGACAACATTTCTAAATATATTGATCAAATTGGTCATGTACATGTAGCAGATGTCCCGGGTCGTCACGAACCAGGGACAGGAGAAATAAATTACCACAATGTCTACAAGCATCTTGAAAAATGTGGTTATGAAGGAATTGTAGGTTACGAATTATATCCTCAAAGTTCAACTGAAAAAGCTGTAGAAGCAATTTTTCAAAAATCTTGATGATCAACTAATAAGAAGAATGCTTTATTAAACAAAAATTATCGTGAGAAAAATAATGAGTAATATTAAACTGGGTATTGCACCAATTGGTTGGACAAATGATGATATGCCGGAATTGGGTGGCGAGAATACTTTTGAACAATGTATAAGTGAAATTGCGTTGGCTGGCTATGAAGGTACTGAGGTGGGTGGAAAATTTCCTAAAGATCCAATTAAGTTAAAGAAAGCACTTGATTTACGAAAGTTAGAAATTGCTAGTAAATGGTTTGGATCTACGTTATGTGAAGATAGTTTTGAAAAAAATAAAGATGCTTTTACAAAGAAACTCGATTATTTAGAGACATTGGGCGCATCAAGAATTAATGTCTGTGAAATGACGGGAAATTTATTTGCACAACAAGTTTCAATGTTTGGAGAGAATAAGCCAGTTGCTACAAGAGAACAGTGGGAACGCTTTTGTTCCGGACTAAATAAATTAGGCGAAATTGCGAACAAACGAGGCTTCGAGCTTTGTTATCATCATCACATGGCAACGATTGTTCAGACGGTCGATGAGACAAAACGATTACTAGAAGATACAGATGAAAGATATGTTCATTTGTGCTTTGATTCTGGTCACTTCCGGTTTTCAGAAGAAGATCCTATTAGAGCAGCTAATTTATTCAAAAGAAGAGTAAAACATATACACTTCAAAGACATACGTGAAGAAAAAATGACGATCGCAATCAAGGAAGGATATCCTTTTAGAAAAGCAGTAAGAGAAGGATGCTTTACAGTTCCTGGCGATGGAATGATAGATTTTTCTGAATTAGTTAAAATTTTTATAGAAGATGGCTATAAGGGCTGGATAATAGTTGAAGCAGAACAAGATCCTAATATAGCAAATCCATTTGAATACGCTTTAAAAGCTAAAAAATATTTAGCCGAGATTTTCTAAAAAATTAATAAGGAATTAGATACACAAGTTTTGAAAGTACCAATAATAGATAAAAATAATAGTTAGATTAGGAGTTGTGCACGCATGAAAAAAGTTAAATTAGCAGTGATTGGTGCAGGAAATGTCGGTAGAATTCATGTTGAAAATATTGTTAATAAATTAGATAACGCAGAGTTAGTTGCAGTTTCTGATTTTTATCCTGAGAAATATAATGAAATTGCTTCAGAAAAAGGTTGGCCGCTAGCAAGAAAAGAATATCGAGAGATTTTAAAAGATGAAGAAGTAGATGCAGTGGTTATAGCAACTCCAGCAGCTTTACATGGTGATATGATCATAGAATCAGCAAAAGCAGGAAAAGATGTTTTTTGCGAAAAACCATTAGACTATGACAAAGAAAAAATAGTAGAGATAATGAAAATTGTAGAAGAAACTGGAATTAAGCTACAAATTGGTTTTAATAGGAGATTTGATAAGAACTTCATGAAAGCCAAAGAGCTTGTTGAAACTGGTAAGCTTGGTGATATTCATGTTATAAAAATTACTTCGAGGGATCCATCTCCGCCAGGAATGGAGTATTTTACAGCTCCAGGTGGTGAGCATTGTTCTATTTATACTGATACAACAATCCATGATTTTGATATGGTTAGATTTTTTAATCCTGCAGAAGTAGTTGAAGTTTATGCAATGGGATCTAAATTAATCAATAAAGATGTAGAGGAAATTACAAGAGATGATACCTGTGTAATTACCCTAAGATTTGAAGATGATTCATTAGCGGTGATTGACAATAGTTGGGAGGCAGTATACGGGTACGATCAAAGGTCAGAAGTTTTTGGGACCAAAGGTGCGGTAACAGTAGAAAATGATGTTTTTTCCGAAACAACTCTACACGCCACAGAAGGAATAATTTCAGAAAAACCATTAGTTACGATTAAAGATCGCTATGGTGAGTCATATGCAAATGAAATTAAGGCTTTTGTAGATGCGATTCAAAATGATGCCAAAGTTCCAGTAGATGCATATGACGGTTTAATTTCTATTGTTATAGCGGATGCTGCTAGACTTTCTGCTGAAGAAAATAGACCAATAAAAATTAAAGAACTTATGCCAGAAATGTGAAGTAGTTAAAGATTAAAGATAAAGTTATTAGGCTAGGAGAGAAAAAATGACTAAGTTTAAATTCGGTATTATTGGTACCGGTCGTATTGGAAAATTCCATATTGAAAATTTAATGCGTTACATACCCGACGTAGATGTATATGCAGCTGCAGATGTAATGATTGATGCTAGCAGTGAATGGCTTGAAGAACAAGGAATTAAGCATATCTATCAAGATTACACTGATTTACTGAAGTTAGAAGATTTGGATGCAGTTGTTATATCTACACCTACAGATACACATGCTGATATTGCTATTGCCTCAGCTGAAGCTGGTAAACATGTTTTCTGTGAGAAACCAGTTGATCTAACTGTTGAACGGGTTAAAGAAGTTATAGAGGTAGTAAAAAAATCTAATGTTAAATTCCAAGTTGGATTTAATAGACGTTTTGATCATAATTTTAGACGTGTTAGGGAGCATGTGGAAAAAGGAAATATAGGTGATATCCACACAGTTCTTGTAACTTCACGTGATCCAGCTCCACCATCAATAGACTATATCAAAAGTTCGGGCGGATTATTTCTTGATATGATGATTCATGATTTTGATATGGTTCGTTATCAAAGCGGTGCTGAGGTTGTAGCTGTAACTGCTCATGGTGCCAATTTGGTTGATCCTGCAATTGAGGAAGCTGGCGATATTGACACAGCAATAGTTACTCTCGAGCTATCCAATGGTGCTTTAGCCATGATTAATAATAGTCGTCAAGCAGTTTATGGGTATGATCAAAGAGTTGAGGTGTTTGGCTCCAAGGGTCAAGCTGTCGCACATAATGATAAACCAAATGCTGTAGAACTATACACAACAGAAGACATTAGTACAGATAAAATTCCCTACTTTTTCTTAGACCGCTATACCGGTGCGTTTGTCAATCAATTCACAGATTTTGTTAAGGCTCTTAAGGACGAGATAGAGGTGCCTGTTAACGATGTTGATGGTCTACGAGCAATTGAAATTGCTTTGGCTTGTAACGAATCACTAAAAACAGGTCAACGTGTTGAATTAAAATATGACTGACAACAAACTAGATTTCATATATATTGTGGGTGTTTAGGTTTTGGAGTACAGAAACAAAAATAATGTTTTTTAGGTAGACCTTGTAAAAACAGCTTGGTGTATACCAGCTTCTTTTCCTCCAGTTCCTGAAGATAGCTTTTCCTGAGATTGGTATACACCATTTTTATTCTAACTCCATCCTTTACTCACATGAATATATTATGAAACCGGACAAAAATTGAACAATTTTATAAATTAACTTTTTTGTATCCTTTTGTTTTACTTTTGAGATTTCCTATGTGGCCTATGATTGTCTAATTTTGTAGTGAATTAAATGAAGATTTAATTTTAGTAAGTTTATAATATTCTGTTTTAGTTATTGTCAGTTTTTCTGCGTGATAATTATACTATACTCTGTATTACCTAATCCGCTAAGATCACTTTCTGTTTTTTCATTTATATCTAGTTTGCCAATTTTTCTAAGGATTGAATGAGCGTACTTGGATTTGACGATTACGTTAATTATGAAATTTCATTATGTTAAAAATGTCTCACTAAACTTAAAAAAAGTTAGGGAGACATTTTACTGTAATATTGTTATATTCAAATTCTTTTCAGATAATAGTTGGAAACTTATTAAATAGTAAATTCAAAACAAATAATATCAACATTTTCTGGCACTTGATTAATATCAATAACAATATCGTTGTTTACTTGCTTAATAGAAGTGACTTTTTCATCAAGTGAGAGTGATCTAAATTTAGTATAAGTCTCTCTATGATTAGGTAAAATAATTTGTGCACTTTTTTGTTCTGCCTTTAAGCCATCAATGAGAGCATATACCTTGTTATCCTTTGCAGTATAAAAGGATTTAAGATTGTTTGGCAGATTATCTAGAGGTCTTTCCCAAATATCTGTTCCATAGATTGCTTCACCATTTTTCTTGAGCCAAGCCCCCATTTCTTTTAGTCTTTGAGCCTGGATTTCAGGAATAGTGCCATCGGCCTTTGGTCCTACATTAATTAAAAGGTTACCATTATGACTTACTGTCTCAACTAATAGGGTAATTAATTCACGTCTTGATAGAATATGACTTTCATCCTCCTCAGCGTTGTAGGCAAAGGATAAGCCTAAACCTCGACAATTTTCCCATTTGTTTTCTAAATCCATATTACCCAGTTTATATTCTTTAGTTGTAAAATCATGCCAAACATCAGACCAGCGATCATTAACAACACCATCTTCAACATGATTATAGTAATATGCAAAGAGCATAGGTAAATCATCTAATCCCTTCTTAGGCCATCCTATATCATTCCATAGAACAGAGGGTTTATATTTATCGATCAATTCAATAACTTGATTGTAAGCATAGTCAGCATAGCTAGCTGTTACATTTGGTGGATTGTCAAGGTCGTAATCGTCTATGATAGGTGTAGATGCATATTGCCAATCCAAGATACCAGAATAATAAAGACCTAATCGAATATTTTTTTTCTCTACAGCATTAGCTAATTCTGTGATGATGTCACGTTTTGGACCCAAGTTGACTGAATTGAAATCTGTGTATTTACTGTTCCACAAGCAGAATCCATCATGATGTTTTGTTGTTGGAACAACATATTTAGCGCCAGCTTCTTCAAAAAGGGATGCCCATTCATCAGCGTCAAAGTTTTTCGCATTAAAGTCCTGTGAAAAATCATTATAGTCAAAATCCTTACCATATTTTTCTATATGATGTTCATAACTTGGACCTTGTCCAACACGTACCGAATTCATATACCATTCGGAATAAGGATTATTTCCATACCAATCAATATTACCTTCTACTTCACCTAGTTCAGCGACGGGTGGAGCAAAGGCAGGTACAGAGTAAAGTCCCCAATGTATAAATATACCAATTTTGTCTGCATGATACCACTTGGGTACCTTGTGAGTTCTAATAGATTTCATAGTTGGATAAAATGTTCTTTTATATTTCATTTTACATCCTTTCTTGTTGTAACTATCAATATCAATGTTTTTTTATTAACCTTTAACTGCTCCAGACGTAAGGCCGGAGACAATATGTTTTTGAGCGTATAAATATAAAATTGTTATAGGCAACGCTGTTATAACTAAGTTAGCAAAAACCAAGTTCCAATCTCTAAAATATTGACCATAGAAATTGTATACAGTTAGAGGTAGCGTCCATCTTGATGAAGTGTTGAAAAAGTATAAAGGAACCATAAAGTCATTCCAAGAATTCATAGTAACTAATACAGTTGTTGTAACCAAAATGGGCTTCATGACGGGTGTAATAATAGTAAAAAACATTCTTAAAGAGCTACAACCATCTATTAAAGCAGCTTGATCCAGTTCCCTAGGAACATTACGAACAAAATTGCTGACCATATATACGGCATAGGGTATTTGAGAGGCAGCCAGAACCATAATGACTGCAAAATAAGATCCTAGGAGTCCAGTTACTCTCAACAATGCAAAAGTTGTAATCATATTCATTGGAGCATAAAGTCCTATCATAAAAAAAGTTTGAGATCTACTGGAAATTTTTGTTGTTCTTCTAGCTATAATAAAACCAGCTAAAGAGGCTGGAACCATGCAAAACAGTACACTAAAAAATGTAACAACTAAACTATTTATTAAGGCCCTGCCAATATTTCCAACTGTTATTACATACACGTAATTTTCAAAATGCCATTCTTTAGGTGGTAAAATATTAAATTTAGCTGCTTCAGTAGAATCTTTAAAAGATCCAAATACCATTATTAAAATAGGTACGATGATTATTAGACTAAAGAAAATGACAATTATTTCAATAATTAAATCAGTTCGTTTTCTTTGTTTCTCCATACTAGTTAGTTTAACAGTAGTATTTTTTGAATCTGTGCTCATGAAATGTCCACTTCTTTCTTTTTGAGGATATAGTTGACTATAGAAGAACTACCGTATACAAAAATAAATAAGATTAAACTCATTGCTGTAGATCTTCCAAGCAAACCTTGTGAATAATTCGTAAATACATATGTACTTAAGACTTGTGTTGTGAAACCAGGTCCCCCTCCAGTGATAATAAATACTTGATCAAATACTTTTAAACCACCGATGACATTAAAGACAATGTTGATCGTAAATGCTGGCATGAGAAGAGGCAGAGTAATTTTGCGTAACATATTCCAGCCTGAGGCTCCGTCTATTTTTGCTGCTTCATAATATTCTTTATCGATTCCTTGTAAACCAGCTAGAAAAATTGCCATATTAAACCCTGTCCAACGCCAAACATCAGCAAAAATAACAACTGCCATAGCTGTGGATTTATTCATTACCCAATCTTTTTGTAAAAAATCAAGACCTATGGAGCCCAATAAATTATTGAAAACACCATCTAAACTAAATATTGATTTCATCATTATTCCCACCACAACCATTGATAAGACAGCAGGTAAATAATAAATAGTACGCATCAGATTTTTTGTTTTTAACTGACGATCTAAAGCAAGAGCCAATACAAGTCCAAGTACGGTTTTTAGAGTAGCTGTAAAAACAGCAAAAACTATGGTGTTCTTTACAGATAATAGAAACTTAGGATCGTTAAAAATATATTCAAAATTTTCAAATCCAATAAATTTTGGCTCATAGAAACGACTTAAATTCCAATCAGTTAGAGACATTACAAAAGCCATAATGATTGGTAGTATATAAAAAAAACCAAAGACAATGGCTGCCGGTATTATTAAACTTCCAGGATATAGTGTTTTTTCTATTCTTAATTTTGAAGGTTGCATGTTGTTTCCTCCATAGATTTATTGTTGAATTTTGCTCGTTTATGTAATTAAAAAGATATGAATAGATCAAATGAATCTACTCATATCTTTGTCTAAAGATTAAAAACCAGGTTGCTCCATCTGTTTCATATAGTCTTCATATATCACTTGCCATTCTTCCAATATATCTATAGGTTCGCGATCTGAAGCTAACACGTCTGCATAAAGTTTCCATAATTCTGGCCAAATTGATGAAGCTACCCCCATAGGATCATTGATTTGGTAAGTGTATTTTCCAGTCTCAAGATAATTTTCAACTAAATTTGTAACTGAAGGATCTACTTCGCCTCCGTCTACGTCATTAAAAGCAGAAAAGCCTGGACGCGTTTCATAAAAGATATTTTGAATTTCTGGTTGAGACCATTTGTCTAAGAAGTCTAAAGTGGTTTCTACTTGATCTCCATCTTTCATTACAAACATACCACGAACGTAAGCACCAGTACCCATTATTAAATTATCGTTATAGGGAATAACCCAAGATCCTAGTTCTGTCTCAGGATATCTTTCGTTTACTAGAGATGGAAACCACTCACCATGGAAAACCATGGCTGCAGAGCCACTACCAATTGCTTCTTGTGCGGAGTCATAATCGGCGGAAAGATGATCCTCATTAACAAGACCTTCTTCGAAAAATGATTTAAATTGAGTCAGTACTTCTACAAAGCCAGGTGCTTCTGGAAAGGTTAACTCATTATTTAATAGTTGTTCGTAGATTTCGCCATCATTTGGATAATTATAAACGGAATAACCTAGTGTCATGAAAATTTGTGTAGTCCAACCTTCAGCAGGTGCATTGGACATATAAAGGGGAGTGATCTCTCCATTACTCTTATCCTTGACTTCATGCATACGTTCAACTAATTCATCCATAGTTTCAGGTTGTTCAGTTGAAACACCCAATTCTTCCAAGACAGATTTGTTATAATATACGCCCCCGAAAAATGTGCCCGATTCACGCGGTTGTGCATAAATTTTACCATCATCAGGATCGGCTAATAGATCTGGATTGACTAATCTATCTACCCAGGGCTCATCGTCTAGCGGCACAACTTTTTCATGTGCGTTTAATTCAATATTGTTCGATGGTGTATTATATTCGATAATATCAGGAACTTCACCAGTTGCTACTTTTGATTTTACTAATACATAGTATTGATCGTCTGGTAATACCTGCCATTCAATTTCATAACCATAAAGTTCTTTCATCTTTTCACTCATAGGTCCATGTTGATTTTCAAAATAAGAACCTTGAGAAGTGAGAATGCTAATCTTTTTGATCTCATCTTCGTCCACAGGTGTTTCTGCATCTTCATCTGTAGTTATTTCATCAGTACCGTCTTTAGAATCATCTGTATCGGTATTTTCAGCTTGACCACAAGCTGATAAAATTAACGACAAAGCTAGAATTAAAGATAGAACAATTGATATTTTTTTCTTCATCTTATTTCCTCCTAAAACTGTAAAATATCTTGTTTTGATATTTAGATGCAATTGTTTTTTCAGCATCTTATATATAATCCTAATAGATAAAGTAACCAAACAAAATGGATTTTTATAACGTTTTGTTGTAAAATTACAAAGCAATTGGATATCTGTTCGAGTAAGATAGTAAAAAAGATATCTAAATGAAACGAATAGAATGTTTAAAAAAAATACATCTACATTTTTCTTAAAAAACTTTATACTATTTTTAATTATTTTTTCCTTTTTTGCGGGAGTTATAATTTTTGTAATTTATACACATACCAAAAATAGAGAATTAACGTCTGAAAAGGAACGATACATAAGTGTTGTAAATAGCACCGCTTCCCAGATTAATAATTTAATGAAAGAAATGGATCATCTTAGTATTTATATTTCTGAAAATTATGTAGAAGTAGTACAAAAAATTGTTGAAGATGATGAGTTACCAAAAAACTATGAACATGGATTTTTGATGCCGTACAGTATTCCAATTGGTAAGGAAAACCAAAGATTTAGTATAGTTACGAAGAATGGAAATTTTCAATCATTTGGCTATCCTGTATCTTTAAAAAAAATTCAAAAAGAATTTAAAGCAGGAATATATGAAGAGTTGTACGATTTTACCTCTGAGTCGAACATGAGATTTATTCCTCCACATGAGGATTACTGGGGTATTGACAATACTATAAATATGATAAGTTGTGTCAGAAGAATATACGATCGAAGTGAAAAGGAAGCGTTAGGTTTTGTTTTAGTTGAGCAACCAAGTAGTCATTTTAACAGTATTCTAAATACCACACACATGGAAAAATTGTTAATAGTAGATAGTAGTGGAAAATCAATTCCAATGTTTAGAGGAGAAAAGTCAATTCAATATGAGCAAGCGAAAATAGATTCAAATTATTCTATTACTCAAGATGTTTTTATTTGGAATGATCTAAATGAGCAAGATAAAGAATGTCTTTATATAGCTAAAAATTTAGGTTATGAAAATTGGTCTTTATTATTAGAAATAGAAAAAGCTCACCTTCTACAGTCAACCTATTCTTCTTTGTCATCAATGTTAATAATTCTTTTTTCCCTTTATATTGGACTCATTCCTTTGGTTTTTGTGGCGATGCGCTATATTTCAAAACCCTTTTCTGATCTAAGACAGCAATTGGATCAAGTAAATTTAGATCAATTTGAGATTGAACCTGTGACACCTTTTGCCAAAGATGAAATTCAATTGTTAAATGATGCTTTAGGTAGAATGATAGATCGACTTAATAAGTCAGCTTCCGAGAAAGCAACTATGCACTCTAGGGAATTACATGCTAGTTTTGTTGCATTACAAGCACAAATTAATCCACATTTTTTATTTAATATTTTACAAGTTATTATGATATTGGCACAGGAAAACAGAAATCAAGAATTAATTCGTGCTTTAAGGGCTTTGTCAGAGATGTTACGCTATGTTACTACTTCGTCTCCAAAAGTAGTAAACTTGCACGAAGAAATTGATCATATAAAAAATTATTTAACCCTCATGAAATTTAGTAAAGGTGATCAACTTGCATATGATATAATTTTTGATGAAGAAGCTGATTTTGCTCATTTGAAAATACCACGAATGTCTCTTCAACCCCTGGTTGAGAATGCTTTTACTCATGGTTTTTCAAAAGTTCTTCCCCCTTGGAAATTATCTATTGAGATTATTGAAAATAATAATACTTTACAAATTTGTATTTCTAATAACGGAATGGGTATGACTAAGGATAATATTCTTAAATTAATGCAGAAGATAGATCATTTTCTTGAAAGACCTATGGAGTTTGTTGAAAAGATGGAAATAGGCGGTATGGGTTTAATTAGTAGTTTGAGCCGATTTAAAAATCTATACGGAGATGCCTTTTCATATGGTTTTCTTGTTCCAGAAGAAAAAGTTGGTTTTTCGATAACAATCAAGATAAGGAAGGATTTTGATATTGAAAATATTAATAGTTGATGATGAACCTATTATTTTAAATTTAATTGGTTCATTAACAAAAAAACTTCGACCTTTTTGGGATGTGACAACTTGTTTAAATGCCACTGAGGCAAAAGAACGGTTATCTAATACAAGATACGATATTCTTTTAACAGATATAAACCTGCCTGTTGTTAGCGGTCTTGAACTTGCTAGTTGGTGTAGAAAAGAAATACCTACACTAATCATTGCTATCATATCAGCCTATTCTGAGTTTGAATTTGCTAGAACAGCAATGAGTTTAGATATCAAACATTATATTCTTAAACCTATAGATGAAGCACAGTACGAAGAAGTACTAACTGATTTAGAACATGAATATATTTCTAAGAAAAAGAATATTATTAAGGAAAGCTTAAATAGCTATGTATCGAGCAGATCCAACTACAATTCTCAATCCATAGAAGAAATAATGCGTGGCTATACATTAATGCCATTGTTAATCAATGTTGGGTCTTTATCAAAAACTTCTTGGATGCAACGAGATACTTTACTCTCGAAAAAAAATTTGTTAGAAAAAAGCAAAATTGAAAGTTTTTTTAAAGACAAGCTATTTAAAGAACAGTTTTTGTGGTATTTCGAAGGTCCGTTTAGCACAATAATTACAATTGTTGTTATACCAAACAACCAACCAAAAATTTCTCCAAATATAGTCAAGCACAAAATTGATGAATGGTTGAATGATCAAAAAAAATTAATCATAGTTATAAGCGATAAGATGGAATATATTTCCGATATAATGGATTTTCAAAATTTTGTTTTGGCAAGACTGACTCAACATATTCATTTTGAAAAATCTTCTTGCCATTATATTTCTAAAACTTATATGTCTAATAAATTGCAAAGTGAATTATCCACTGGGTGTGAAATATTAGATGAAAATAAGGGAATGTACATGCAATTTTGGGAAAAAACCCTTACTCAATTTAAACCAAGTGAAACTCACTGGTTTCAAATAGTTAGACATTGGCAAAATAATAATTATTCACAAGAAATGTGCGAATGTGAGCTTAAGAATTTTATTGACATCGGAGAAGCGCAAGCCACGAACATCGGTTATAGAGGTAGATTATTTTATGATATTCATTTAACGTTGCTTAGAAATATAGAAAAAACTTTTACTTGGAAATCTTTTGAAAGAAAAACAATCGAAGACATTGAGGTTTTATGTAAAGAGATTAAAGTGTTTGTAGAAGAAAATTTTATTACAAGAGAGCAACAACTAGTTCAAGACGTTAAGAAATTTATTCATCAGAATTACAAAGAGAAAATAACGAATGAAGATATATCGCAACATTTTTCTTATTCAATAGTCCATATAAGTAACATTTTTAAAGAAATATGTGATTGTACACCATTAGACTATTTGAATAATTTTCGCATCAAAAAGGCTAAACATGCTTTGATTTCAAAACGTGAAATGTCGATTTCTCAAGTAGGCGATTCTTGTGGTTTTTCAGATCCTAGTTATTTCAGTCGAGTTTTTAAAAGAGAAACTGGTATTTCGCCAGACTTTTTTCGTAAATCTATGATAGATAATGAAAATCAGTCCTTTGATTGACCGTTAACCAAGTATGAATAAATGTGAACCAAAGCATTTCTACTCACGATTAAATCTTTTATTGTGAAGGCAAACAATAAAATATAAATAAGAGACACCTGAAGAGCATATTTGGGTAACATTATGTACATAGCAAAGGGGATCAAAAATAGGACGATGTTAGATAATAAGAAAGCTATTAAATTCTTTGGCAATTGTAGAATTACTAAAATTAAAGCATTTTTAAAAATAGAGGATAGCTTTAAGTCGAACAAGGTAATCATTTGATACACATAAGGCTGCATCATGATAATAAAAATAAAAAAGATCCCAATAAGGCTAAAGAGCACGGAATTAATTATTGGATTTAAGTTTAAGTGATTATAAGCATTTATACTTAAGGGGAAAATAAAAAAACATATAATTTGAAGAAGTTGATGGAGTATCGTTGGTTTCCAGTTATTTTTGATTATTTTTAAGGTGTCATGCAGATAGAAAACATGTTTTCTTGCAAAATGTTTTCTATATGTGGATGATAAAGCTACTTGTACAGGAGTAATACATATAAACAAATTTCCTATCAAGAAAATTGCCAAAAACAAAACTCTACTAATTATTTCATAAGCATAGGGATCTAGAGAGTCTGAACTTGTTATTTCATTTGCTAAGTTTTGATTAGCAACCATATTTGACGGGATAACAGCGGAGAAAAGCCAATTTCCTAAAAAAAATATTAAAATAAATACGGGGAGATTAGATAATGTAAACGAGATATTGTATTTAATCATTTTCCAGAAGTTAGCAAAATAAGTTTCAGAAACCCCGGCAAATTCTTCTACCTCTTTTTCTTTAGATTTGTTTATTATCTCTTTCATTTCCAAGCCTTCTAGTCAGAATTATTTTGAGTAAAACGCATTATTATATTAGCACGGAATTACAATTAAATATTATTTTGTTATGTTTTTGACAAATTTTCAATGATTTTGTCCTATTTTAGCCATCATTCTTATTGATAAAATAATATTAAAATTAATAGCATAAGACTTTAATGATTATTTGAAAGGTTTAACATTTATTTTATGGCAACTTTGAAACTAAAAAACATTAGAAAAGTTTATCCTTTAGAGAGGAAAAAGAAAAAAATTTTTGACAAAAAATCCGATCAGAAAGACATTCAAAAAACTGAAGATGGCTTTGTTGCAGTTCAAAATTTCAATATAGACATTGCTGACAATGAATTCATCGTCTTAGTGGGTCCGTCTGGCTGTGGTAAATCAACGACTTTAAGAATGATTGCTGGTCTAGAGGACATTACCGCAGGTGAGCTATACATTGATGATCAATTGGTTAATGATGTAGCACCAAAGGATAGAAATATAGCGATGGTTTTTCAAAATTATGCCCTTTATCCTCACATGACAGTGTTTGAAAACATGGCATTCTCTTTGACATTGCAAAAGGAAGACAAAGATGTCATAAGAGAAAAGGTTCAAAACGCTGCTGAGATTTTGGGTGTAACCGAATATTTGGATAGGAAGCCCAAAGCTTTATCTGGTGGGCAAAGACAGAGGGTAGCAATAGGACGTGCAATTGTACGTAACCCGAAAGTTTTTTTAATGGATGAACCACTTTCTAACTTAGATGCTAAACTGAGAAACCAAATGCGAGCAGAAATCATACAGTTACGCGAAAAAATTCAAACAACATTTATATATGTAACACATGATCAGACAGAAGCTATGACTTTAGGCGATAGAATTGTAGTCATGAAAGACGGATATATTCAACAAATCGGGACTCCGCAAGAAGTTTTTGAGGAACCGACGAATTTGTTTGTCGCAAGTTTTATAGGATCACCTCAGATGAATTTTTTTAAAGGCTATCTAAAAAAAGAAGGTGAAACATATTTTGTTTCTATCAATGATAAAGATTTTAAACTTGGTGATGAGTGGCAAAAGAATTTAAAAAATAAAAGTTTTCCGGACAATAAACCAGTTCATGTTGGGGTTAGACCAGAGCATATGTACCTCGTGGACTTAGACGATGATGAACCTTCTTTAAAACTGAGGCTTAAAGTAAAAGAAATGATGGGGTCATCTTATCATTTGCATTTTTCAGCTCATGACCAAGAAGAGGTAGTGGTAGTAACATCAACCTTTGCTGTCCCTAAAAAAATAAGACAAAAGGGTTTATCTATTGGTTCAGAGATGGATGTTATTTTTGACAATCGAATGGTCTATTTATTTGATCCAGAAACAGAATTAAATTTACTTCATGTATAAGCTTAAGATATAAATTTACTGTAAAATATTTTCTAGCTCAAATAGTATTTTGTTTTACTATCTGAGCTAGAAAATGAAAATTAATTATGTTATATAAGGATCAGACCAAAGAACCAATATTAATCCATGCTTAGCAGTTTACTACCACTCTCAAAGGATTCTTTGCAACGATAAGCAATTCTTGTTGTTGCTGTTCCATCATATACACTGACTGGTGGAGTACGATCTTCAATAATGCAATCACAAAATTCTGTAATTTCATTAATATAAGCCTGTTGCCAGCGCATCATGAAATCTTGATATGCTTCTTGACGAACGCCATGCTCATCATAATAAACATTTAAATCAGGAGTAGGTACGGGTGAAATACGGATAGCACCTTTTGTTCCAATAATTTCAGTTTCAACATGTGAACCATGTGGAGCTGCACGTCCTGCAAAAATAAATGCCATGGTATCATCCTTTAGTTGCATGGTACAACTTACATTATCGCCATCATTCCAAGAAGCAAATTCCTCAAATTCATAACAACCACCCAATGCCCAGATACGATCAGGTTCGCTTCCGGTTAACCAACGGATCAAATCAATATCGTGGACTGCCATATCTAAGAATTGTCCACCACTGTGTGGTCCATAGGCGATTGTATTTTCGATGCTTGAAATTGGATCAACTGAATATCCACGAATCAAAATAATTCTACCAAGGTCACCATTTTCAATACGTTTTTTTGCATTCATATAGGATGGATCAAAGCGTCTCATAAAACCAAGCATAAACTTTAGATCAGGGTGTGCTTCTACTGTAGCTTCAGCATCTTTACATGCTTCTACAGTGACTCCAAGAGGTTTTTCACAAAACACGTGCTTACCATTTTCCATAGCAATTTTAATCTGCTCCGGATGCAAAGAAGAAGGGGAGACGATTACAATAGCATCTAAATCTGGTCTTCTGCACATCTTTTCAAAGTCGATATAAATATTACTTACACCCAGCTCGTTAGCTACCTTCTTTAGGTTTGCCTCGTCAACATCGCATAGAGCTCCTAATTCTGCATTAGGAATCATAGATGCAATATTTTTTGCATGTTCATAACCTAACCGTCCAAGTCCTACTGAACCAATTCTTACTTTTTTCATTTCATTTGTAGCCTTTCTAAAAATCACATTAGACTATGATTTTATTAATACCAAGATTGCAGGATTAATAAGTATATTTAGAGATAAAAATATTTTCTGCAAACGATCTCTTAAATTATAGCATAAGTAGAAAAAGTGTTACAATAGTTTGTGGTATTTACATAAATTAGAGCGAAAAAGATAGTGCTAAATGTATGTAATTAATTAAATTATTGCAAAAAGAATAAAAAAGATGCACCATTTAATTATTTGAACGTTTGCAAAATTGAAAAATATTGACAATTATATACTTAAGTTAATAACGAATCATTGATGCAGGCAACTATACTTGTGAATGATTCGTAGGAAATATGGAGGAAAATTATGAAAAAAAGAAAAATTTTTGCGATTTTATTGTCACTACTGATGGTAGTAAGTTTAGTTGCTGCTTGTGGTGGCGATGATTCAGCAGATGATGCTGCTTCAGATTCAGATGATACTGTTGCGGTAGAAGATGCAGATAGTGGTAGCGAAGATGCTGCAGCGGAAGGTGACATTAGTATCAGTGTTATCTTAAAGACAACAGCTTCAGAATATTGGGGTTATGTTATGGCTGGTGCTTTATCATACATGGATGATAACCCAGATGTATTTGTCGAAGTGGTTGGTGCTGCTAATGAAACAGCTTTTGACGAGCAATTAAGTATGATTGAAACTGCTCTTGGCTCCGATGCATATGACGGATTTGTTATTTCTCCACTTCAAGGCGACATGGTTGCTACAACTATTGAAGGGTCGGATAAGCCAATTATCGCAATTGACACAGATATTCCATCTGACAAAGTGTTGTCATTTGTTGGAACTGGTAATGAAGAAGCAGCCAAACTTGGAGGTGAGACAGCAGTTGAAGTTGCTGAAGAGCGTGGCTGGGAAGAACTCAAAGCCATTTGTATTACAGGTGTGCAAGGGGATACAACTGCTCAAGCTAGAATTGATGGTTACAAGCAAGGGGTAGAGGCAGCAGGTGGAATTTTCTTAGATGAAGAAATTCAATACGCTGATGCTACAACTGATAAAGCTGTAAACTCTATGGAAGCAATCATGCAAAAGTATCCAGAAGGTATTGCTATGATTTTGTGTAATAATGATGACATGGCTTTAGGTGCTTCACGTGCAGCTGCAGGTAACGAGGCTTATAAAGATACTGTGTTTGTTGGGTTTGATGGTGTTCAATCAGCTTGTAATGCTATTTTAGCAGGTGAGCAAACATTGTCAGTTGCTCAAGATGCTTATGGCATGGGATATTTAGCAGTAGAAGCAGCTCATAAAGCTATCATGGGCGAAGAGCTTGATGATTTCATTGACTCTGGTGCTAGTATGATCACACCTGAGAATGCTCAAGAACAGCTAGATAAATTAAAAGGTTATTTAGGTGAATAATTAATCGTTTAAAAAGTGACAAATTCAAGATTTACTAAATTGTGAACTAAGTCACGATCAAAAGTCGAAAGGAATTCCTTTCGACTTTTACCTAATGGCGGTTGTTAAGGAGAATATATGAGCGAATACGTAATCGAACTAAAAAATGTCACCAAGCGTTTTCCAGGGGTTGTTGCTCTAAGAGATATGAAAATACAAGTAAAACCCGGTGAAATTCATGGTTTAATTGGTGAAAATGGAGCAGGCAAATCAACTTTAATTAAGGTAATGACAGGTGTTCATCAGGCTGATGAAGGTGAGATCTATATTGATGGTCAAAAAGTGTCTTTTGCAAATCCTAAAGAGTCCTCAGAAGCGGGGGTGGCTTGTGTTTATCAAGAGCTTAACATCGATCGATTGATGAATGTTACTGACAATGTCTTTATGAACAAGTGGATTAAGGGGAGTTCCGGTTTACTAGATTATGCTGAGATGGACCGAAGGACTAAAGAAGTTTTGACTGAAATTGGTCAAGATCTCGATCCAAATGAAATAACTGGAAAACTCGGAATGGGCCAACAGCAAATGATAGAAATTGCGAAGGCTATTTTAATTGATTCAAAAGTAATCATTATGGATGAACCATCCTCATCCTTAGGTGAAAAAGAAGTTGAACAACTTTTTAAAGTATGTAGACGGTTGAAGGAGCAAGGCATTGCTATAATCTATGTGTCACATAAATTGGAAGAATTATTTGAATTATGTGACTGCGTGACCGTTATGCGTGATGGTGAGTATATTTGGACTAAGCCTATTGAAGAAGTAACAAATGATAGTCTGGTGTCTGCAATGGTTGGTCGTAGCTTAGACAATCAATTTCCAAAAGAATTTGGAGAACGTGGACGTTGTGCTCTGAAGATAGAAAATTTGAGTCAAGTTGGCAGGGTAGATGATGTTAGCTTTGAAGCTTACGAAGGAGAAATCCTTGGTTTTTCCGGACTAGTTGGCGCAGGTCGAACAGAAACTATGCTTGCTCTCTTTGGATCGGATCCAATTGATGGCGGAAAAGTTTATGTCTATGACGAAGAAGTCAATTTTAAAAGTCCACGTGAAGCTATAGAAAAAGGATTGGCACTATTAACAGAAGATCGTAAAGGGCAAGGATTAGTTTTGGGTCAATCTGTAAAGAGTAATTTAATTTTATCCAGTCTAAGAGAATTTACAGAGGGTGGTCTCTTTCTTCAAGAAGACAAGATTGAGAAAACGTGTCACGAAAATGTAGACGCTCTTAAAATTAAAACACCAACAATCGAAGAAACAACTGCGAAATTATCTGGTGGTAATCAGCAAAAAGTTGTTATTGGTAAATGGCTTAATACAGATGCGGATATTTATATTTTTGATGAACCAACAAGAGGAATTGACGTTGGTGCAAAAGTTGAAGTCTATAATATAATGAATAATCTAGTGAAACAAGGTAAATGTGTAATTATGGTCTCTTCTGAAATGCCTGAGATTTTAGGTATGAGTGATCGTGTAGTTGTTATGAGAGAAGGAAGAATTACAGCAACTATCGAAAGAGACAGTAAACATTTTAATCAAGAAAGCATTATGCAAGCGGCATGGGGAGGCTCGTTAGATGACTAAGGAAAAATCAAGAGGAAATATTTTATCGAAATTTGGTACAGTTATAGCTTTGATACTATTGTGTGTTATTCTCGCTATTTTGACACCTAATTTCTTGAAAGTATCAAACTTAATGAATGTTTTGAAGCAAACAGCAGTAAATGCGATTATAGCAACAGGGATGTTAGTTTGCTTAATTACTGGTGGTATCGATCTTTCGGTTGGTGCAAATGCGGTCACTGTCACATGTCTTATTGGCTTACTACATACAAGAGGTGTTAGCAATGTTTTTGTATTAGTAGCTGCAGCCTTAGCCTGTGGAACTTTTATTGGATACATAAATGGTTCATTGTTAACTAAATTACGCTTACCACATCCGTTTGTTTCTACTCTTGGTATGAAAAACATATTAGCCGGTGTAGCCTTGCTATTAGTTAATTCCAAGATGGTTTCTGGTTTTGGTCCTGGAATAAGCTGGTTAGGATCTGCATCATTGTTTACAAGTGGAAGCTTTCCAGGTGTTCCTGCAAGTTTTTTGCTAGTTATAATCGTTTTTGTTTTAATGCAAATTTTCTTAACCAAAACTCCTTTAGGCCGTTCTATTTATAGTGTTGGTGGTAATAGAGAAGCTGCTCGTCTTTCAGGAATTAACTCTGATAATGTTTTAACTTTTGCTTATACTTTGTCAGGGTTCATGTGTGCAATTGCTGGTATTATTTTGATTGGTCGTGGTGGTATTGCAAATGGTGCTAATGCTATTCAACCTTATGACACAGACGCAATTGCTGCTTGTATCATTGGTGGTGCTTCATTTGCAGGTGGTAAAGGTGATATGAAGGGTACTATGATTGGTTCTTTGATTATTGCTGTTTTAAGAAATGGATTGACACTCCTTGCTGCATCTGGTGCGATCCAAAACGTTGTAATTGGTTCTGTAATTATTCTTGCAGTATATATTGATGTTGTTAGAGAAAGACTTGAAGCGGAACGTTTACGCCTAGCTTCGAAATAATAAGTAATAATTAGCAATTTAGTAATTGTAAGAAGAAAATAACAAAAGTATAAATTACGGTACCATTGGTACAGAAAGAACTGGACGTCTCCATATAGAAGTTATGGAGGTGTCCATATTCTTCTAAAAAATCTATGTATTACCATTTTCAGACAATTTAGAAGCTATGTTCTGCCAAAGTTAATTTCAATAATAAATAATGGAAGCGGGTGTATGTTCTTGCGAGAAAAGGAAAACAAAAAACGTCGTCAGATTACGATCAAAGATGTAGCCGAGAAGGCAGGAGTTTCATACTCTACGGTTTCAAGAGCTCTGAACGACTATCCTGGTACAAATGAACAAACCAAAGCGATGGTGAAAAAAATTGCACAAGAGATGGGCTATACAGCAAATGAACTTGCTCGTAGTCTTGTGACCAAAAGATCCCAAACTGTTGGTTTTATTTTGCCAGATTTATCAAATCCTTTCTTTACAGATATTTTATCCGCAATCAACAAAGAAGTAGAAAATAATGGTTATGACCTTTTAATTTGTGAAACACATTGGCAGGCAGAGAAAGAAAAATCAGAATTAGAAATGCTGATGAAAAAACAAGTGGATGGTGTTCTCTTGTATCCAGCTGAGGTTATAGGAGAAGATAGATTGTTAAAAAATAACAAGCCTACGGTCATTTTTGATGAATCACCTAATGCAATAGATGAAGTTACAGACTACAGTTTTATAGCAGTTAATAATATTGAGTCAGGATATCTTGCGGTAAGTCATGCACTGGAATATGGTTATCGCAAGATTGTGTATCTAGGTGGTCCAAGTATTTCTAATTCAAACAATAAGAGATTAGCAGGTATAGGAATTCGCTTAGCAGAAGAGAAGCTTAGTTTAGATCCGTGCGATCATCCCTATCTTGAGGGTGATTATACTTTAGAGAGTGGTTATGATCGGACTAGATCATTGTTGTCTAGTTTTAGGGAAGACATTGACTGCTTTATCTGTGCCAATGATCTCATTGCTCTAGGCTGTATGAGCGCAGTTGAAGATTCTGGTTTTAAAATAGGAGGTGAAATTGGCGTAATAGGATTTGATGATATCGATTATGCAGGCTTGCCACAGATTCAGTTAACTACAGTAAGAATCCCTAGGTATGAAATGGGACAACTAGGTGTTATAAATCTAATGAAGATGTTAGATGTTAATAGTTCTGAGTCTGAGATTAACCTTGTCAAAACAACAATGCTTTATCCAAATATTATTATTAGAAATACTACGAAAAGAAGATAGATTTTTCAAACATAAAAATCATATTCTAATAATTTCTATTTGAAATATAATAATATTACTATTTAAAATTGGGTCGACTAATTTATTTAATTAGGTGGATGTCCAATTTCATCTCGAAAGCTCTTTAGAGGTTATTATGTTCGAGACAGATAAAGACCTAAATTTGTTAGTTAAAGTGATTAACCGTGAATATTACATGTCAGTTCATGTGCAAAATCCTAGCCATTTTCTTTCAGAAAAGGAATATACCAAAAAACACCAACATGATTGGTCTTTTCCTTAATCAGCATAGAGTAAATATCCATTTGTTGCATTGCTTGCTATCTGGAAGGTTAAATCATTCTTGCAAACGATTTCGAGGCGAGGAATTACTTGATCAATAAACTGAACAATGATTATGCTTATCGCACAATAAAAAATGCTTGTTTAGTGCAATAAGTAATAATTTATCATATTAATTGAAAAAACATCACGAAATACATAATGTTATGGTATTCAATCGTTTGCAAAAAGCAAGTCCTTTGATTAGTATTTGTTAGACTTTAGTTAAATCATAATGAGTTTCGTTGCTTTTTGATATTGTAAGAATGGTGAAGAATTGGATAAGGAAATCGAGTCATTGTTGTATATAAAGACTGTGTTTCGCACTTTTGGCAAATGCTGGAAAAATGGAAATTGTAGCATAATTCAGGTATTATTTATTTAAGTATCAAGTGTATTAATTACATTTGTGATGGAAGGCTGCATCAAATATTTTATAATAAGTTATTTAATAGTTATGAAGTATGACAAATTGAAGGACAGTATGGGACTTGTCCAAAAAAATGTCATGTGAAGGTATTGGAGCATTAGTTATTTTTTAAAAGAATTACCTGTTTACTGTATTCTTTTAAATTATACGTAGATTCGACAATAATACGTATGTAATTGACGAAAATCACACTGGTGTGAAATTGCTGGTGCTAACATTAGAAGAAAATTTATTAATGAGCTTATAGCTTATTTATAAAAAAATTAATTGTATCGTTGGTACAAGGAGGGTAGAGAATGAAAAAATACAAAATAGGGGTCATTGGCACAGGCAGGATAGGAAAACTCCACATAGAAAATTTAATGCGGTATATTCCTGAAGCAGAAGTTTATGCGGCTGCTGATGTTATGATTGAGCATAGTAAAGAGTGGTTAGAAGAGAATAATATAGAACATGTTTTTTCTGACTACAAAGATCTGTTAGCCTTAGAAGAAATTGATGCAGTTGTCATTTCAACTCCAACAGATACTCATGCAGAAATTAGTATTGCTGCGGCTGAAGCTGGCAAACATGTATTTTGTGAAAAACCAGTTGATTTGACTGTTGAAAGAGTAAAAGATGTTATTGCAGCGGTAAAAAAAGCAGATGTTGTTTTTCAAGTTGGCTTTAACAGAAGGTTTGATCATAATTTCAGGAGAGTTAGAGAACATGTTGTTGATGGCAACATAGGGGATGTCCACATGGTGCTTGTCACCTCACGTGATCCTGCACCTCCACCAGTTTCATATATTGAGAGTTCTGGTGGTTTATTTCTTGATATGATGATTCACGACTTTGATATGGTTCGCTATCAAAGCGGTGCAGAAGTAGTAGCAGTCACAGCTCATGGTGCTAATTTGGTTGATCCAGAAATTGGCGAAGCAGGTGATATTGACACTGCAATTGTTACATTGGAATTATCAAATGGCGCTTTAGCTATGATAAATAATAGTAGACAAGCTGTTTATGGCTATGATCAAAGGGTTGAGGTTTTTGGTTCTAAGGGTCAAGCAACTGCCTATAATGATCAACCAAATAATGTGGAACTCTATACCGAAGAAGATATTAGCACGGACAAAATTCCTTATTTCTTCTTGGATCGTTATACTAACGCATTTATTAACCAGTTTGAAGATTTTATCAAGGCGCTAAAAGGGGAAATTGAAGTGCCAGTTAACGATGTAGACGGACTTCGAGCTATTGAAATAGCACTTGCTTGTAATGAATCTCTTAAAACAGGGGAGCGTGTTGAACTTGTCTATGATGAGTTATGATGCCTAAAAGGAGGTAGTATATGTATAAATTTAACTCAGAAGAAGTGCATTTAGGAATTGCGCCAATTGGCTGGACGAATGATGATTTGCCTGACCTAGGTTCAGAAAACACTTTTGAACAATGTGTCTCTGAAATGGCTTTGGCTGGCTTTACAGGTTCGGAAGTAGGTAATAAATATCCTAAAGATCCTGAAGTTTTAAAGCCGATGCTTGATGTTCGCGGAATAAGAATTGCAAATCAATGGTTTTCTTCTTTGCTTATGTCAGAGCCTTATGAAGTAACAATCGAAAACTTCAAAAAGCAATTGGATTTTCTAGAAGCAATGGGAGCTAAAGTGATCGGTGCTTCAGAACAAGGTAATTCCATTCAAGGTAAGGATATTCCTGTTTTAAATGATCAAAAACCAGTCTTGACAGATGAAGAATGGGATCTATTAGCCAAAGGCTGTAATGAAATGGGGAAAATTGCTTATGATAGAGGTATGACCTTTACCTATCATCATCATATGGGTACTTGTGTACAAACAATTGAAGAAACAGAGCGTTTCCTCGAAATGACTGATCCAGAATTGGTCTTTTTGCTGTATGATACAGGCCATTTCTATTTCTCAGGTGAAGACCCAGTTGAAGCTTTGGAAAAGTTTTTACCACGTGTTCGTCACGTTCACTTAAAAGATGTTAGAGCTGACGTCTTAAAAGAAGTAAAAGCACAAAAAATGAGCTTTTTAGATGCAGTTAGAGCTGGTGCCTTTACAGTTCCAGGAGATGGTCATATTGATTTTGATCCAGTCTTCAAATTGTTGTCAGAAAATAATTATAAGGGATGGATGATAGTTGAAGCAGAGCAAGATCCTGCTAAAGCTAATCCATTTGTCTATGCTAAGAAAGCAAGACAATTTATTAGAGAAAAAACAGGTCTATAGTAATAAATTATCCTAGAAACTGTATAATTTTTAGAAGAACATTGGCAGGCAGAGAAAAAGAAATCAGAACTAGAAATACCGATACAAAAGCTAGTAAATGATATTCTTTCTTCTGACCTGCTGATACAAAGAGATTGATAGGCACGGATATTCGATTTATCTTTGCCTATGGTCTTAAATACCAAGGCTGTATGAATGCGGACGAAGATTTTGGCTTTAAAATAAGGGATGAAATTGGTATAATGAGGGCTGGAACCATTGATTTTGTGGGATTGCCATAGATTCAGTTAACCATTGTGAGAATCCCAAGATACAAAATAGGGGCAATCAAGAGCTATAAACCTATGAGTCTGAGAATAAACATGTAAAAAACGACAATGCTTTATCCTAGTGTTGTGATTTAAAAATACTACGAAAAGAAGATAAATTTATGAAAAAACATATAAACTTAGGGATAGACAATCGATTTCAAACAATTGCAATAGAGGAAGACAATTTATTAGACGTTTTGCATCAAAATGATATCGAATATGATCTAACAGGAATGGATGCAGTTGCGGATTCTCTGAAAAAACCAATTGGAACTAAGACTCTGACAGAGATTATTCAGCCTGGTGAATCAGTTGTAATTGTTACATCGGATCTAACAAGACCCCTGCCTTCACATCAAGTTTTGCCACCAATTCTAAATGAATTAGAAGAAATTGGTGTTAAAGATGAGGAGATTACGATTGTTTTTGCTCTAGGGTCCCATCGTAAGCAAACAGAAGCTGAAATGCGTGAGTTAGTAGGGGATGATATTTTCGAACGCTACAAAACAGTGGATGGTGACTTGGACGACGTAGTCCATTTAGGCGAAACAACTGGTGGTACACCTATTGATATTGACAGAACTGTGGCAGAAGCAGATCGCAGAATTTGTTTGGGCAATATTGAATATCATTATTTTGCTGGCTATAGTGGCGGGGCAAAGGCGATAATGCCAGGAGTTTCGACAAGAGCAGCTATTCAGGCAAATCACAGCAATATGACACATCCAAAAGCTACAGCAGGAAATGCTGTGGATAATCCTGTTCGGAACGATTTAGAGGAAGCAATTCAACATTGTCCAATTGATTTTATTGTAAATGTTGTTTTAAATGAAAATAAAGAAATTATTCATTCGGTCGCTGGGCACTTTATTGAAGCTCATCGTGAGGGCTGTAAATTTTTAGATAAACTTTATCTAAAGCCAATCGATCAGAGAGCGGATATAGTTATTGCCTCTCAAGGTGGTGCTCCTAAAGATCTTAATCTATATCAAACCCAGAAGGCTCTCGATAACACGAAGTTTGCAGTTGCAGATGGAGGTGTTGTTATCTTGGTAGGTTCCTGTAAAGAGGGAATGGGAGAAGAAGTTTTTGCTGAATGGATGTCAGAAGCAAAAGATCCTAAAGAATTAATTAAACGTATTGAATTAGAATTTAAATTGGGTGGCCATAAAGCTGCTGCGATTGCACTTGTTATGGAGAGGGCAGATATTTATTTGGTCTCAGATATGGACGATGATTTTGTGCGAAGTATTTTTATGACACCTTTTGATAATGTTGAGGACGCTTATCAAGCAGCAAGAGAAAAATTAGGTGATGATGCCAAAGTTCTCGTCATGCCTTATGGGGGTTCAACTTTACCAAGAGTAAAGGGTGAAATAGAGTAGAAGTATAATTACGAATTAGAAAGAAGTAAAAATCTTGATAATATTTAAAGAGAGGAACTTAAGATGACAAAAGTAAAAGTTGGTGTATCCGGTTACGGAGTCATTGGTCAAAGATTAGCTGATGGCGTAGCAAAACAGGAAGATATGGAATTGGTAGGGGTTGCAGATATAGCTCCCACCTTATCAGTCAGAGCATTACACGAAAAAGGTATGCCTTATGACCTATATTTAGTCGAAGGAGCAGATGAAGGAAAGTTTAAAGAATTAGGTATTCCAGTGTCAGGCACATTCGATGAATTAGTTCAAAAAGTGGATGTCATGCTTGACTCTGCACCAGGCGGAATTGGTCTAGAGAACAAGAAAATTTATGAAAAATACAATACTAAAGCTATATTCCAAGGTGGAGAAGCCAATGAAATAGCAGATGTATTCTTCCACGGTTATGCTAATTTTGAAGAAGGCGTTGGTGAAGATTATTTGAAATTAACATCATGTAATACAACGGGTTTAATACGTGCTATCGATTGCTTAGATAGAAAATATGATGTAGAACGTACAGCAATTACAATTGTACGTAGAGTAGCAGACCCTGGTGACTATCATAGGGGTTTAACAAACGCATTGCAGATGGAAAAATCACCAAGTCATCAAGCGGTAGATTTAATGACAATAATGCCACATATCGAAGCAACTGGAATCTTGGTACATACTCCAGTTACTCATGGTCATATTATTTCAGTGGTAGTTAATGCCAAGAAAAAAATAACAAAAGACATGGCACTAGAAGCATTTAACGAGCATGACAGAATTCGTGTTGTGTCAATAGATGATGGTTTCCTAGGCAATGCTTCTCTCTTCCGTTATGCAAGAGATTTAGGCAATTCACGTGGTGATATGTACGAAATAGCAGTTTGGGAAGATAGTATAGTTGAATACGGTGATGGAATTATGTTTGCAATTAATATTCCACAAGAAGCTGTAACTATTCCAGAATCAATAGATGCAATTCGTGCGGCTACCAAGATGCAAACAACGCGTGAAGACGGCACAGATGCTACTAACAAATATTTGGAAATAGCAAAATGGAAAAAATAAAAATCAATAATTTTAAAGATTTTGATTATCAAGATGCAACAGTTTTGTTGCGTCTTGATATCAATTCACCTTTAGATCCTGAAACTAAAAGAATCACAGATGACACAAGGATTATTAAAAGCTTACCTACTTTAAATCATTTGTTAGATCAGGGAGCAAAAGTTGCTATTCTAGCTCATCAAGGTGATACACTTGATTATCAAAATTTAATAAGTCTCGAAGAACATGCAGAAATTTTGAACAAAAAAGCTAATGGAAAAGTCAGTTATATCGATGATTGTGCAGGACCGGCGGCTCAAGAAACTGTTAAGAATTTGCAGCCTGGTGAAGCAGTGATATTAGGTAATGTCCGCTATTTAGCTGAGGAAATATCAACTTTTGAAACAGTAGTGAATCTAACATCAGAAGAAATGACAGAAACTTGGTTAGTTAGAAATCTAGCACCGCTGTTTGATTATTACGTTAACGATGCCTTCTCAGCAGCTCATCGAAATTGTCCATCTATGGTAGCTTTTGAAGAGCTTTTGCCTTCAGCAGCAGGCGAACTATTCTTCAAAGAATACTCCGTTTTAAGTGAAATTTTAGAAAATCCTGTTAAACCTTTGGCATTTATTTTAGGTGGGGCTAAAATCTCAGATGCTTTTGGCATGCTTGATCAAGTGTTAAGTAGTGGTACTGCAGATTATATTTTAACATCTGGAGTAACAGGTGTTGTTTTCCTTTTAGCTAGTGGGGTCAAAGTTGGTACAAAATATGAGTCTTGGCTTAAAGAACGTGATTTATTGCAGTTTGTTGAACCAGCAAAATCATATTTAGAAAAATATGGTGACCGTATCTTAGTACCTGTTGATTTAGCCTATGAGAAAGATAATCAACGACAAGAAATTGATGTTGCTGATCTGCCATTAGATGAGGGAATGTTCCTTGATATAGGTCAGAAAACGGTTGACAAATATGGTGAGATTATAGCTTCTGCTGGTAGCATGTTTATCAATGGACCTCCTGGTGTGTACGAAGATAAGCTGTTCGAAGAAGGAACAAAGGGTATTTGGACCCATATTGCTAAATCAGAAGGTTATTCTGTTGTTGGTGGTGGTGATTCTGTTCAAGCAGCCGGAAAATTTATAGATTTAGATAATATCGGATATGTCTGTACGGCAGGCGGAGCTATGGTTCGTTTCATGACAGGCAAAAAATTACCTTTAATTGAAGCCATGGAAAAAGCTTCACAAAAATTTTAATAATAAAAGTTGAGAGAAATTATTTTAAAATAAGACAAGATTTAATGAGAAATTATACAAAGTAAAGAAAGGATATTTAATGTACTTAGAAAAGAAAGATATTAAACCTGGTTACAATGAGTTTTTAAACTTAGATGTTAATAAGGGCGAAAATAGTTTAATGGATGTTGGACTTCTAATTTTGGAGCCAGGTCAATCTTATCGCTTTTCCGAAAAAGACAAAGAGGTATCCTGGGTCTTAATGAAGGGAAAAGGTAAAGCTGTAGTCGATGGTAAAGAATATGACATAGATCGTCCAGATCCATTTCGTTATGTCGGCTATTGTCTTTTAATGTCTAAAGGATCTGAGTGCGAAATTACGGCTGAAGAATACAGCGAATTCTACGTTCAAATGACCTATAATGATAAAACTTTTGAACCACATATGTATTCTGCTGAGGATACACATACTTGGCAACGTGGTACTGGTGGAGTCTTGGATGGAACGATGAGACGTGATGTTCGTACTTATTATGATTATGAATCCCGACCTGATTCCAATATGGTTCTAGGCGAGGTTGTTAGTCCAGGTGGCAATTGGTCATCATATCCACCACACCATCATCCACAACCAGAAGTTTATTTCTATTTCTTTGAAGATGAGCGTGGTTTTGGAGCTGGTTGGGCAGAAAATGAGGTACATGAACTTGGAAATCATGGTTGCCTTGTTGTGGCTGATGACACTAATCATCAACAAGTTGTAGCTCCTGGCTATCCTTGCTGTTATATCTGGGGTATTCGTCATTTAGATGGTAATCCTTGGGAAAAAACAAGAATTGATGACGAAACACATGAATGGCTATTGGATGATCCAGAATACTGGCAGCCAGCAGCAGAAGAATAATTAAACAGGCTGGTAATAGCTTTATCGGCCTTAAAAATAAATTAAAGGGGCATTTATGACAAAAAGAATTCGTTTAACTATGGCTCAAGCTATTGTCAAATTCCTAGACAATCAATATATTGAGCAAGATGGCATTGAAAATAAATTTGTGAACGGTATGTTTGCTATTTTTGGGCATGGTTGTGTAACAGGAATTGGTGAGGCTCTTGAAAACATGGATCATAATCTTACCTTTTATCAAGGTAAGAATGAACAAGGAATGGCTTTAGCCGCAATGGCATATTCTAAGCAAAAAGATCGTAAAGAAATCATTCCATGTGTATCTTCTATTGGTCCTGGTGCTACTAATATGGTAACTGCAGCGGCGTGCGCAACAGCAAATAGAATTCCATTATTAGTTCTACCTGGTGATACTTTTGCAACACGTCAACCCGATCCTGTTTTACAACAAGCTGAGATCTTTTCTAGCGTTGGTACAACAGTTAATGACAGTTTTAAAGCAGTTTGTCGCTATTTTGATCGTTGTGATCGACCTGAACAAGTTATGTCAGCTCTCATTAATGCCATGCGTGTTCTCACCGATCCAGCAGATACAGGTGCCGTAGGTATTGCTATGCCGCAAGACGTTGAGGCAGAAGCGTATGACTACCCAGAGTATTTCTTTAAGAAGCGTGTTTGGCATCTCGATCGTCGACCAATTACACAAAATCAAATTGATCGTACAATGGAAATTCTTAAAGAATCGAAACGTCCACTTGCAATTGTTGGTGGCGGAGTAAGATATTCAGCTGCTGAAAAAGAGTTGATAGAATTTGCTGAAAAAGCAAATATACCTTTTGGAGAAACACAAGCTGGTAAAGGAATCATTCCCTGGGATCATAAACTAAATCTAGGAGGAATTGGTGTTACTGGTACTTTAGCAGCTAACAGAATTGCTAAAGAAGCAGATCTCGTGATTGGTATAGGAACCCGTTTTACAGACTTTACAACTTCATCGAAATGGTTATTCCAAAATCCAGATGTAAAATTCATTTCCTTAAATATTTGTGCTTTTGATGCCTTTAAAATGGATGCAGAGGGTATAATTTGTGATGCCAAAGAAGGGCTCAAAGGTTTAACCGAAAATCTTGGTGATTATAAATCTGAATATACGGTAGAAATAGAAGAAAATAAAAACAACTGGAATAAGATTGTTGATGAAGCGTATACAGAAGAGCTAGAAGAAGGTTTTTCACAGAAAAAAGCAGTTGGTATTATCAACAAATTTGCTAAAGAACAAGATGTTGTAGTCTGCGCAGCTGGTAGTTTACCAGGGGACTTACAACGTTATTGGAGACCTGGCGATAGCCGTTCATATCATGTTGAATACGGATTTAGTAATATGGGATATGACTTAAATGGTGCGCTTGGTGTAAAGATGGCTCAACCTGAATCTGAAGTCTTTGCGATGGTCGGTGATGGTGGCTACTTAATGTTAAACTCCGAAGTCTACACAATGGTTCAAGATTATCAAAAAGTCAATATTATGCTCTTTGATAATAGTGGCTGGGGTTGTATTGAAGATTTGCAAAATAGCCATGGTGGTAATAGTTATGGTACCCAGTTTACATCACGTGCTGCTGATGGTACTTTAACAGCGCCTCCTTTACCAATTGATTTTGCGATGAATGCTAAATCTTTAGGTTGTGCTGCATATACCTGTCGCAATGCGGAAGAACTAAAAGAAGCCCTTGAAGACTCTAAACAATATACAGATCGTCCTGTATTATTCGATATTAAAGTTGCTCCTGGCTCTATGAGTCCTGGTTATGAGTCATGGTGGCGTGTTGGTGTTGCGGAAGTTTCGGAAAATCCAGATGTCGAAAAATCTTATGAAGCTTTGGTTAAAGAAATTGCCAAAACGAGAGATTATTAAAATAGATGACAAGTGGGTAGTATATAAGAGACTAAAGAATTAATGGAGATAATTATGGATGAAAAATTGAAAACAGATTTGCAAAGATTTGCTACACAAATAAGAATTGAGACAATCAAAGAAATTGGTACTCTTGGAGTTGGACATATAGGTGGATCCTTATCAATTGTAGAAGCGTTAGCTGTTTTATACGGTGAAGTAATGCACATTGATCCAGAAAACCCAAAGATGGAAGAGCGTGATTGGCTGATTTGTTCTAAAGGTCATGCAGGTCCAGCAGTTTATGCTGCATTGGCCCTAAAAGGTTATTTCCCTATGGAAATGCTAGAGACGCTAAATCAACCAGGCACAAATTTACCTAGTCACTGCGATATGAACCGTACACCTGGAGTAGATATGACAACAGGTTCTTTAGGTCAAGGCGCAAGTTCTGCAGTCGGTATCGCTATAGGTAACCGTCTTAAAGGCTTAGACAATTATACATACTTAATTGTTGGTGATGGTGAAAGTCAAGAAGGACAAGTCTGGGAAGTAGCATTATATGCTGGGCAGAAAAAGCTTAATAATTTGATTGCTTTCATGGATTACAATGATATGCAAATAGACGGAAATGTTAGCGACATCAATACTTTAGGTGATGCTGGTAAAAAGTTTGAAGAGTTTGGTTGGTATTCACAAACAATTGACGGTCATGATGTTGAAGCTATTTATGAAGCGATTCAAAATGCTAAGGCACAATCTGACAAGCCTTCAATGATTGTTCTCAATACAATTAAGGGTAAAGGTGCTTCATTCTGTGAAGGTCTAGTATCCTCTCATAGTATGAATGTTACTGAAGACCAAGTAAAAGAAGCAGTTGAAGCGCTTGAAGCAGAGTTAGAATAGGTAGGAGAGTAAAATGACAGTTAAATTAGCTGATTATAGAATAGATGATACAACAGAAATGCGGGCAGCATACTGTGAAACATTGATGGATCTTGCAGCAGAAGATTCACGAATCGTTGAGCTTGATGCTGACTTGCGTGGCGCTGCAGGTATGAATGCCTTTGCAGAAAAATTTCCTGATAGAGCGTTTAACGTTGGTGTACAGGAAGCAAATATGATGGGTGTTGCGGCTGGTTTATCAGCAACTGGATATATTCCTTTTGCAAATACTTTTGCTCCTTTTGCAACACGTCGTGCCTGTGATCAAATATTTATGTCCTGTGCTTATGCCAAACAAAATGTCAAAGTAGTAGGGCTTGATCCAGGGGTCACAGCAGCTTTAAATGGTGGTACACACATGCCATTTGAAGACATTGCGATAATGCGTGCTTTCCCAGAGGTAACAGTAGTTGAGCCAGCAGATTCTATGGCAACTAGAGATGTTATAAAACTAGCTAAAGAAAATGATGGTGTATGGTATATTCGTTTAGGTAGAAAAACCTTCCCTGCAGTATATCAAGAAAGTCCAAAGATCGAATACGGTAAAGTAATTACAGTTCGTGAAGGTACAGATGTAACCTTGATTGCTTCTGGAATTATGGTTGCTGAAGCGCTTAAAGCTGCAGATGAACTAGAGAAAGAAAACATTTCAGCAAGAGTTCTCGATTCACTGTTCATTAAACCATTGGACGAAGAAGCTATCTCTAAAGCAATTGACGAAACTGGTGCCCTTGTAACCTGTGAAAACCATAATGTAATTAATGGTTTAGGAAGTGCAGTTGCAGATTTCCTAGCAACAGAAAAATATGCTCCTTTAGAAAAAGTTGGTGTACAAGATGAGTTTGGTGAAGTTGGTCCAGTTGATTACCTAAAAGAGAGATTTGACTTAACCGCAGATGTTATCGTTCAAAAAGCTAAAAAAGCTATTGCTAGAAAAAATAGCTAATTATTATTGCTGACAGTTAATAAAAACTCTAATAGAGTTTAATTAACAATATAATATCTCTTTGTTCTCTTGATAAAATTTTTTATAGATGAGAAAATCATTAGAACAAAGGGATTTTTATATACATTTTTAGAAACCTACTATTTTGAATATCTTCAAAGGAATATTTTATGGAAAATAAGATTTTTAACCTAGGTGTTATTGGTTTAGGCGATATAAGTGGAGTGTATATTTCTAATTTAAAGAAATATCCAATTGTGAAGGTGCTTGCTTGTTCAGCTAGAAGCCTTGAAAAAGCAGAGAAAGTAGCTAAAAAATATGATATTCCAAGACCTTATGCGACCACAGAAGAGCTCTTGGTCGATTCAGATATAGATATTATTTTGAATTTGACTTTGCCTGAAGTTCACGCGGAAATTACAACGAGTGCTCTTAAAGCAGGTAAACATGTTTATTCAGAAAAACCACTCGCAATGAACATCAAAGAAGCAAATGAGATTATGGCTTTAGCTAAAGAAAAAGGTTTGATGGTAGGTTGTGCTCCAGACACATTTCTTGGTGGACGTTTACAAGCATGTCGAGGATTAATTGATCAAGGAAAAATTGGTAAAATAACGGGTGCAAGTGCTTTTTTTGTTAGTCATGGTCATGAAATGCATCATCCCAATCCAGATTATTTTTATCAAAATGGAGCAGGTCCTTTATTTGATATGGGTCCTTATTATCTAACAGCACTATTATCTTTAATTGGTCCTGTAACACAAGTTTCTGGAATGACAAATAGAGCTTCAGCTCAGCGTGTTATAGAAAGTGTTCCGCGCAAAGGCGAGATAATTCCAGTTGAGGTAGACACGCATATTAGTGCAAATTTGCAGTTTGAAAACGGTGCGATAGGAACCCTATTAACAAGTTTTGATGTTTGGGATTCAGAGTTACCTCGAATCGAAATATATGGTACAGAAGGGACCATTTGTATCAAAGATGTTGATTCTTTAGCAGGACCAAATTTATTTGGCGGTGATGTTTGGTTCAAAAGCAAAGAAGATTATCGTTGGATAAGTAATCCCAGGCCTGAAATTCTAAAACCTTGGATAGTTGTTGAACATGAACATCCATTTAATGAAACTAGTCATGCAAAAAATAGCCGTGGAATTGGTTTAGTTGATTTAGTTTATGCTATTAGAGATCAAAGGCCAGCAAGAACTTCTGCAGAGATGGCTTATCATGCATTAGAAATTATGGAGAGTATACTCAATTCTGCAAAACAGCAATCTTTTATCAAGATTAATAGTAGCTTTGATTTGCCACAGCCATTGCCTGTAGATTTTCCTACATCTGAAGGATGATTATTCTATATGAGATGCGGAATGCTGGTGAATTGTGTATGAAGTCATACACTATAAAAAATAAAGTTTTTATGAATCATCTAACTGCAAGAATATAATAATTTTCTTATTCATTATGATATTTGAGGGGCAAATTATGCACGAAGAATATGAACTCATTCAATATCCATTGATCTCATACTTAAACGTGTTTATTAATCGAATTGTGTATCGTAGACCTCATAGGCATGACGAATTTGAATTTTGTTTATGCCTTGCTGGTGAATCACGATGGTTAATATTTGGACAACCTTACCAAATAAATTCAGGAGATTTTCTTATTCTTAATCCAAGCGAATTGCATGAAATTCGTGGTGAAGAGTTAGGATCAACATTTCTTTTTGTTCAATTTTCTTCTTTGCTGTTTTCAACAAGCTTTCCAGAGATAAAAAATTTAATTTTTGATCAAAATATTATTGAAGATAATAAAACACATTTAAATTCAAGTTTACTTGAATTTGCAAAACAATATTTCATGTCATCTCAAGACAAACCAGCACTAACTGTTATGAGTCAATTTCTTGATTTGTTTGATAAAATTCTTGAAGCCGTACCTCATCATTATATGAATTCCAAAGAGCAAAATAGTTATGATTTCAGAATGGGACGTATTCGTAGGTTAGTTGATTTTATTGAAAAAAACTATAAACAGAATATAACATTAAAAAGTTTTGCAGAGCAGGAAAATCTTTCACTTTCGTATGCTTCACGTTTTATCAGGGAAAACCTTAATATGAGCTTTCAAGATTATGTTAGGGAACTACGTTTTAATGAGGCGAAAAAATTGCTACGCAATACTGACATAAGTATTAGTGAGATTAGTTTTGAGGCAGGGTTTTCTGATCCAAGATATTTAAATGAAATTTTCGAAAAAAATCTCAATATGAAACCTAGCGAATATCGTAATCAAAATTTTTTCTCAAAAGAATCAACAAATAAGCTAGATTATGTAAATGATGAACATATTTTTACTAGAGAAGAAAGTATTAACTTACTAACAAGTTAAACTAGTTCTCTATTTCATTAATTCATAAAAATTTATCATTTTAAGAGTTATAGGCATTCTGCCTAAAAAGAGACAGCGATTTCAGTGCAAATTAACGAAAATGTTTTTTGGTTCAAAGAAGTCGCATCTTGATGCAAAAGAAATCATTAACATTATAAAATTTTGCGGCATACTATAAATGCTTTAATTTATAGAAATTGTCTAAAAAAGTGTTAAGTAATGGCTTTTTTTATTGTAGTTTATGTCTTTTTGAAGAAATGAGAAAGAAATTTTCAAATTTTAAAAAAGTAAAATTCTACACATAATGACAAGTTTATCTATAAATAAAAAGTATTAATAAATACGCCGTTCTCATTACGATAAACGGCGAATACAGGCTCTGTTAACTAAAGATGAATGAAAAAGAGATCTGAAATGCAAACTGGCAGAAGAAATTAAAATAAAAAATTAATTTCAAAGCAAAGTTTCATCAAA